>Ga0163144_10005297_pt1 | contig 28675 bp, 25 predicted proteins | sample OliLak19BULKMAT1_FD_123175 | JGI IMG/M metagenome (GOLD analysis project Ga0163144, IMG submission 123175) | Freshwater microbial mat bacterial communities from Lake Vanda, McMurdo Dry Valleys, Antarctica - Oligotrophic Lake LV.19.BULKMAT1 | ecosystem: Environmental > Aquatic > Freshwater >...
CTCTCCGCAACCTCTCCTCACCCTCTTCGCTGTGACTCAGCCGTCTCGCGGCGACGCGATGCCTGGCCGCACGACATCCGCAGGCGAGACGCCAACGCGTGCGCGATCGGTCGTCATGATCTTCGCGCTGACTTTGGCGATGATCACCTACGTCGATCGCGTCGCGGTATCGCAAGCCGCCGGGGATATCCGAAGTGACTTGGGCCTTGGTCCGCGCGAGATGGGCTGGGTCTTCTCTGCGTTTGCCATTGCCTACGCGCTCTTCGAGATACCAGGCGGCTGGCTGGGCGATCGTTACGGTCCGCGCACCGTACTACTCAAGGTCGTGTCGGCGTGGTCCTTTTTCACCATGGCCACCGGCTGGACGTGGAATCTGGCGTCGATGCTCGTGTGTCGATTTCTCTTCGGCGCTGGTGAGGCGGGCTGTTTTCCGAATCTGACCAAGATTTTCACCATCTGGCTGCCGACGCGGGAGCGCGACCGCGCCCAGGGCATACTCTGGCTCAGCGCGCGTTGGGGTGGTGCGTTCACGCCGGGCTTGGTGGCCGTCGCACTCCACTACGTGAATTGGCGTTGGACGTTCGGCATCTTCGGATTGGTCGGCATCGTCTGGGCAGTGCTCTTTGCGCGCTGGTTTCGCGACCGACCATCGGAACATCCCGCAGTGAACGCTGCCGAACTGGCGCTGATGGACGGCGCTGAACGCAACGCCCCGTCGCATCGAACGGTCCCGTGGCGACGACTGCTCACCCACCCCTCCGTGTGGATGCTCTGGCTGCAGTACGCGGCGATTTCGTACGGCTGGTACTTCTACATCACCTGGCTGCCCACCTACCTGCGCGAAGCGCGCGGGATGCCCATTGAAAAGAGCGCAGTGCTTGCCGGACTGCCGCTGTTCTTTGGCGGCATCGGCTGCTTCGTCGGCGGGTGGCTCGTGCGCCGATTGGTGGCCGCGGGCACCACCACGGCGTCCGCGCGAAAGTCCGTTGCCGCGGCGGGCACACTCGGTGCGGGCGCGTTGCTGCTGGTCGTGACGCAACTCGAGCATCCCGTCTTGGCGATCGTCACCCTCGCCCTCGCCAGCTTCGCCAGCGACCTCGCGATTCCGAACGCGTGGGCCGCGTGCATGGATGTGGGCGGTCGCTACGCGGGCTCGCTGTCCGGAAGCATGAACATGCTGGGTAACATCGGCGGTGCGCTCGGACCACTGGTCGTCGGCTACATCCTCGACGCGGGCCGCCCCACGGCCGATGCCATTCCGGCGATCGCGAGCTGGAACACCGCCTTCGTCGTCGCCGCCATCGTGTACGCCATCGCGGCGATCGCGTGGCTCCTGATCAATCCAGTCACACCAATTTTCTCCGACGATGATTCCGTTCCAAATCGCTGATGCTCCGCACCGTGCGTTGCCCTGCCAGTGCCCCCGGCCGGAGTCGAACCGGCGACCAACAGTTTAGGAAACTGCTGCTCTATCCAACTGAGCTACGGGGGCGCAATTCAAGCGCGTCATTCGCGATGTTATCGGGAGCCACGCGTCGCCGAAAGTTGGTCGCCGCGGACCACCGGCGCCACCCGGATTGGCATCGCGCTACGGGTCTCCGCGACCAAGTCCTCAGTACTGCACGACTGAGTGCAGCGTCCGATCGCCGAGCATCGCCCGCCCGTTGAGAAATGTCAGTTCGCTCAACATCGAGAGCCCTGCCACGCGCGCACCCAATCGCTCCACCAGCCGAATCGCGGCAGCCGCCGTTCCGCCCGTCGCGAGCACATCGTCCACGATGAGCACATTGCAGTCCCGGCCGATCGCGTCTGCGTGCACCGACAGACTGTCGCTGCCATACTCGAGGGCGAACGATTCGCTGACCGTCGCGCGCGGCAACTTGCCTGGTTTACGCGCGGGAACAAACGGCAGACGGAGGCGCTGTGCGATCGGCACGCCAAACAGAAATCCACGACTCTCGATGCCGAGCACGTGCGTCACACCGCAGGTTGCGAATGGCCGCGTCATCTCCGCGAGCACCTCGTCGAGCAGCGCCGCATCGCCAAGGAGCGGTGTGATATCGCGGAACAGGATCCCGGCGCGCGGAAAGTCCGCGATGTCAAGAATGGCAGCGCGTGTTCGCTCGGCCAGCGGCCGGTCGTCTGTCTCGCTGGCGTGTCGGTCAGGAGTGATCATCAGCGATGCAGCTCGAACGGCACCATGAGCCGCGTCCCCAACGGGGCCGCGATCGCTTCCTGCTCCACATTCGTAACGCGCGCGCCAGCCGGCCCAACGCGCAGCGCTGCGGCAAGCACGTCCAGGCGATCGGCGGCACCACGAGCTTCGACGAGCACGGACCCATCGTCGCAATTGCGCACGAAGCCACCCACGCCGAGCCCTCGCGCCCGCTGTCGTACGAACCATCGGAAGCCCACACCCTGGACTCGCCCTTGTACGGTAAAGCGGCGCGCTTCATCACTCTCGCCCACCTGCCCTCCTGCGACGCGTCCGACTGAGCGGTCTTTTTGATTCAGCGACTGCCGCTCAGCATGGCCGCCAGCGTGGTGGCCAACGCCGCCGCTTCGCCAAGCGCAGCATCAAACCCCGCCAGCGAAATCTCGCCCGTGCGTACGCGGTGCGCGACCGATTCGAGCGCCGAGGCGGCGGCTTCGCGCTCGGCCGCACGTCGAATCGAAGCCTCGTGCAGTTCGCGCTGGCGCAATTCGGAATCACTCACGTCGAAGCTGTGCGGCGTGACATCGCCTGCGTCGATAGCGCGCGCGCGCCACTCGGCGGCGTGCGTCTCACGAGCGTCCGACTCGACCAACATTGCGTCGACGGTGGCGGTGTGCACGGGCATCACGTCAAGGAAATCATCATCACTCCACATTGGAAGTGACGTGCCCGGAGTCGCGGCGTCGTCGCTGCCAGCGACGTGCGCCATGTCGCCCGCGTCAGGACTCACGCGCGAGTCCGAGTCGGCGTGCGACGTGTGCTCGTCGAGCGCGAAGGCCAGCGCCCGCAGGCGAGCGCCGACGTCATCCAGCGGCCAGTTCTCGCCCGTCGCAGCAGGCGCGTCCGCTGCGGCATCGGCTTGGATGTCTTCGACGCTACCCGGCGCCTCGCCGAGCGAGATCACGCTTGGATCGTCCAGGTCTTCGGCAATGGGTTCGTAGCTTACGGGCACATCGTCGAGAAAGGCGGTGATCCATGGCAGCTCGATCGAACGGGCGTGGTGCGTCGCGGCCTCGCTCGATGTCGACTCGACGGTCTCCGTCTCGGACATCGACAAGCGCTCGACCGCGACGGTCGACGGGTCACCGACGGCGCGCGTTGACGCGTCCGGCACTGGCGGCACATGCGCCGGCGTGCTGCGTTGCTCGTTGCGGCGTCGATCCCGCAGATACGGTCCAAGCGCGTGATGTGCGCCGTTCCCGCCTGAGGTCTCCACAGGACGGCCACGATCGGCAACGCGCCGCTCCGGTCCCGCGTACGGCGCGCGATTCGCGGACGACGCCGATGTGGTGCTGCTGGAGGACTGCGACTGAGTGGTCATGAAGGCTCGTACCGGCGAAAGTGCGCTGCCGGACTTTCGGACGCAAACCGCGCCCTGTCTCGTCAGGCGGGCCAGCCACCGGCCCCAATCAACGGGACGAACTTGACGGGTACGATGTCACTGCGCTCCAGCCGGCCGCCCTGCTTGCGGAACAGGGTGAGCATCTGTTCCTCCTTGTCGCCGACGGGGATCAGCAGGCGTCCGCCTTCTGCCAACTGCGATTCCAACGCGGGTGGCACGTGCGGCGCGCCGGCACTCACGATGATCGCGTCATACGGCGCATACTCTCGCCAGCCCAACGTTCCGTCACCGAGTGAGACCGAAACGTTTCGCACGTTGGCCTGCGTCAGGACGGTGCGCGCCTTGTCCAGCAACGTCGCGAAACGCTCGACGGAGAACACCTGCGCCGACAACGCCGCCAGCAACGCGGTCTGATACGCCGACCCGGTGCCGATTTCGAGTACGCGCTCGCGGCCGGTGAGTTGCAGTTGCTCGATGGCGCGGGCATGCACGTACGGCTGCGAGATGGTCTGTCCGCTGCCGATCGGAAGCGACGAATCCTCATACGCGCGATGTCGCACGGTGGGCGGAACGAACAGATGACGCGGCACCTGATCGATCGCGCGCAACAGCGCGAGGTCCTTGATTCCCTTCTGCTGCAGCGCTTCGACGAGCCGCCGACGCGCTCCGCGGAACTCCGGCTCTACGGCGCCTGCCACCAATCCGCCGACGTGTCGAGTACAGCCTGATGCGTGAGATCGAGATGCAACGGCGTCACCGACACGTAGCCGTCATGCACGGCGCGAAAATCCGAATCCACCGGACCACTCCACTCCACCGAACCACCACCAATCCATAGAATCTCGCGCCCCCACGGGTCGGTCATCTTGGCAATCGAGTCGCTGAACACGCGACGACCAAGTCGCGTGAGCTTGATTCCCTTCACGTCGTCGGCAGCGCAATTCGGCAGGTTGACGTTGAGCAGCGTATCGGCCGGAAAACGCGTGAGCGTGGTGAGTCGGCCAAGCAGCGCACGCAGCATGTCCACCTGCGTATCGAGCAACGCGTCCGCGCGCAACACGCTGCCGGCAAACGAGACGGCGATGGACGGAACACCGAGCGCGAGACCTTCCATCGCCGCGGCCACGGTGCCCGAGTAGAGCACGTCTTCGCCCATGTTGGGACCATGATTGATTCCACTGATGACGAAGTCCGGTCGCGTCTCGAGCAACGCTTCACAGGCGATCATCACGCAATCCGTCGGCGTGCCATCGATCTGCCACCGCCGCTCGCCGAGACGCACCGGGCGGAGCGGATGATGCAACGTGAGCGAGTGACTTGTAGCGCTCTGTTCACGATCGGGGGCGACGACATACAGCTCGCCGAGCGTTTCACAGGCACGTTCGAGGACGCCGAGCCCTTTGGCCAGGATGCCGTCGTCGTTGCTGAGCAGGATGCGCATGAATTCGAATTGGTCGGCGACGGTCAGCGCGTCGCGTTGGACAATCGTTGATCGAGCAGTGCGGCCAGCGCCGCAAGATCGCGTTCGAGCGACTCGATCGCCTGCACCTCGAGTGCAGAACGGGCTGCGGTGCGCAGTGTTCCACCTTTGCGATGCTCGTCGAGCTTCTGACGCGCGCCGTCGATGGTGTACTTCTCGCTGTACAACAGATGCTTCACCAGAAGGATAAGCTCCACCTCGCGACGCGCGTACACGCGATTGCCGCTGCGATTCTTGGCCGGGTTGAGCAGCTTGAACTGACTCTCCCAGTAACGCAGCACGTGCGGTTTGAGATCGGTGAGTGAACAGACTTCACCAATCGAGTAGAACTCCTGCACCGGTTCGCCACGAATCATGCGCGCACCTAGTCGCGCTCCGCACGCAGCTCACGAGCCATCAGCTCGGCGATCGCTTCGCGCGGCGACTGTCCGTCAAACAGAATGCGATGCGTCGCGTCGATAATCGGCATCTCGACGCCAAGTCGATCGGCCAGCGCCTTGGCGCTTTGCGCGTTGATCACCCCTTCGGCAACGCTGTCCTTCCCCGCCAGCGCCTCCTCGAGCGTCTGTCCTTGTCCGATCGCCACACCGACCGCGCGATTGCGAGACAGCGCTCCGGTGCACGTGAGCACCAGATCGCCAAGTCCGGCGAGTCCGGCGAACGTTTCGCCGCGTGCGCCGAGGGCGACGCCAAGCCGGATCATCTCGGCGAGTCCGCGCGTCATGAGCGCAGCGCGCGGATTGTAGCCCATCCCCAAGCCATCGAGAATTCCGGTGGCCACGGCCATGACGTTCTTGAGCGCGCCCCCCAGCTCCACGCCGATGACATCGTCGCTCGTGTACACACGAAACGCGGCGGAGCTCATGGCGCGCTGCACCAGCTTCGCCGCCGCGTGATTGTCGCACGCGGCCACCACCGCCGTCGGCTGACCCGCTGCCACCTCGGCGGCAAAGCTTGGTCCGCTGATGGCGACGACCGGATGACCGGGTGCAGCGCCCGCGACCACATCCGTCATGAGGGCAAGCGTCTCTCGCTCGATACCCTTGGTCGCGACCGCCAACACCGCGCCCGCGGGAACGCCCGCAGCACCGGACGCTACAACCGCGCGCAAGACGTGCGATGGCGCGGCGTACACCACGAGCTGCACGTCACGTAACGCGTCCGTCATATCGCTCGACGCGCGCAGCCCCGCGGCGAGTGATGCGCCGGGAAGAAAGCGCGGATTCTCGTGACGCGTGTTGACCGCCTCCACGACATCGGTCTCGCGCGCCCACAGCATGACAGGATGTCCGTTGCGTACCAGCCGATCCGCGATCGCGGTTCCCCACGCGCCGCCTCCGATCACCGCACAACGAATCGTCTCGGCGGATGCCGCGAACTCGCCCCACGGCATCTCCAGCGGTATCGATGCGCTCACGCCTTCACTCCGGTGGGCTTGCCGATGCGGCGTTCTTCGCCACGACGCAGGCGCGAGATGTTCTCGCGATGGGTCCAGAAGACAAATGCAGCGACCGTCGCGCTGACAAGGACGAGTGGAGTCAGCGCCCCTTCCTGCAGCGCGAGCGCAACCGGTAAGACGATCGCGCCGACGAGGGAGCCGAGAGAAACGTAGCGCGATGCCGCGACCACGAGGATGAAGGCGACGAGCGCGCACAGTGCCGGAATCGGGGCGAGCGCGAGGAACACACCGCTCGCCGTCGCCACACCCTTTCCGCCGCCCTTGCCCAACAGGAAAATCGGGCGCACGTGCCCGAAGATCGCTGCCACACCGAATGCGACGCCCCACGGCCACCCCGCGCTGACGCCGGCGACACCGGGGAGCAGCAGCACCGGCAGCACGCCCTTGAGCATGTCCGACAGATAGACGAACAGCCCCCACTTCCAGCCGAGTGTGCGAAAGACATTCGTCGCGCCGAGGTTGCCGGAACCGACCGTACGCAGATCGACTCCCTTGGCGCGCCCCACGAGATATGCCGTGGGGATGGAGCCGATCAGGTACGCCGCGATGAGCGACAGCGCGAGCAGCATCACTCTTCCAACTTCTCGTTCTTTCGCCGCATGAGAATGCGTACCGGCGAGCCGACGAAGCCCCACTTGTCGCGGAATCCGTTGTGCAGGTAGCGGATGTAGTTCTCCGGAATGAGTTCCGGATGATTGCCGAAAATCGCGAAGGTGGGCGGCTCGACTTCCACCTGCGTGGCGTAGTTGAGCTTCACCTCACGACCGGCCGACTGCGGCGGCTGCAAACGCGCCAGCAACTCCTGCAGTCCATCGTTCACCTGCGACGTGGAGATGCGGCGCGTACGCTGCTCCTGCACTTCGAGCGCCATGTCGAGCACCTTCGTCACGCGCTGACCAGTTTTCGCGGACGTGAACAGGAACGGCACGTTGCCCAGATAGGGGGCCTTCTCCCGCATCTCCTTCGACACTTTCGACGCGCTCTTGCCGTCCTTCTCCTCGAACAGGTCCCACTTGTTCATGACAATGATCAGACCGCGTCCCGCTTCCCACGCCATCGTCGCGATCTTGAGGTCCTGATTCTGCAGCCCCTCGGTCGCGTCGATCATGAGAATGCAGACGTGCGCGGAATCGATCGCGCGCCGCGTACGCAGTGCAGCATAGAACTCGATGCCATCGTCGATCTTGGACTGGCGACGCAAACCGGCCGTGTCCACGAAGATCAGGTCACGATCCTTGTAGCGCATGGGCGCATCGATCGAGTCGCGCGTCGTGCCGGCTTCATCGTTCACCACCAGACGTTCCTCGCCGAGCAGGCGATTCACGAACGACGATTTGCCCACATTCGGACGGCCGATGACGGCGATGCGAACCGCGTCGTCTTCCTGCTCGGGCATTTCGGGGATACGCTCGACGACGGCATCGAGCACGTCACCGGATCCCTTGCCGTTCTGCGCCGACATCGGAAACACGTCACCGGCGCCCAGTCGGTAGAACTCGAAATAGTCGGTAGACTCGGGAAGATCGACCTTGTTGGCGATGATCATCCACGGCTTTTTTGCGTGACGGAGGATGTCCACCAAACGCGCATCGCTGGGGTGCACGCCGACCTTGGCGTCCACCACGAGCAGCAGCATGTCGGCCTCGTCGATGGCCTGCATGACCTGCTTGCGGATCTCGTTGTCAAGCGGCTCGTTGCTGTCTTCCACGAGACCGCCGGTGTCCACGAGCCAGAAGTGACGTCCGGCCCACTCGGCCTGCCCGAAATGGCGGTCACGCGTGGTGCCCGCTTCTTCGGACACGATGGCGCTCGCGTCGCCAAGAATTCGGTTGAACAGTTGCGACTTGCCCACATTGGGGCGGCCGACGATTGCTACGACTGGGAGGCTCATGCGGCAGGGCTCATCGCCGCGTCACCTTCCGGGACCAGCGCGTCTATGAAATCGTACGAAGGATAGACCGGCATCGGCAACGCTTCACGCACCGCGACGAACGACTCCTCATCCAGAAAGAGCCCATCGTCGTTGATGCATTCCGCGGGGATCAATGCGAAGTCCAGATCATGGCGGTCTGCGAGCGCTCGCCGAATGTCAGCGCCGACCAGCAGTCCTGCCGTGGTGGTGGTGGGACCGAAGAGTGAATTCTCCATCGTGATGAGCACGAAGGTCGCTCCGGTCGCCTCGTGCAACTGCGCCAGCAACTCCGGCATCATCGGCGCCATGGAAACGCCGGTCACGACGCCAATGCGTCGTCCATCCAAACGCGGCAGCTGCGAAATTCCGTCGCGCACACGCATGCGCAGCGACGTGACCGCGCCGACCCCGTTCTCGATCTGCGAGAACTCGCCATAGTGTTCTTCCCCCGGCAGCTCACGTTCGGCCAGCAGATACAGCTCGTCGGAACCAAAGACCCAGCGATCGCCACGGTCGTCGAGCGCCTTCGCTTCCCACCGTTCGACCGCCTCGAGGATGCGCCGTGCGTTGTCGCGGTCCATCGACTTGCCGTTGTACAGGTGCGAGAACTGCGTCACTCCCACCGGCACCAGCGCCACGGAGAGAACCGCGTCGCCCAGGTTGTACAGGTCGAAGAGGGACTCTTCCAGCACCGCGCCGTCGTTCAATCCCGGCACGATGACCATCTGCCCGTGAAACTGAATCCCACCCTCGGCGAGTCGCGTGAGCTGCGCGACGATATTGGGGACGCGCGGGTTGTTGAGCAGTACCTTGCGCGCTTCCCATGGCGTCGCGTGCACCGAGACGTACAGCGGCGACAGGCGGTACTCGAGAATGCGCGCGATGTCCTTTTCCTTCACGTTGGACAGCGTCGCGAAATTTCCGTACGCGAACGAGAGACGATAGTCGTCGTCGCGAATATAGAGTGGCTTGCGCAGTCCCTTGGGCAGCCCTTCGATGAAGCAGAACTCGCAGCGGTTGGCGCAACGGCGAATGGTGGGCGGCGCCAGCTCCACCCCCATCGATTCGCCTTCACTGCGCTCGATATCGAACTCGATCGCGCTGCCATCGGGGAGTTTTGCGGACACCACAAACGCCTCATCGGCCGTCAGGAACTCCCAGTCAAGGAAGTCCTCCAACGGCCGTCCATTCACGGCGAGGAGTTCAGTATCGGGGACGATGCCGATTTCCTCGGCGATGCTCCCCGGATGCACATGTGTGACGCGAACCATGGTCCCGATACGAAAACGGGGGACGGGGCCACGGCGGCCCTCCCCCGGAAACAGTTTGGGCGACGACCGAACGCCGTCGCCCACTTCACAAAACGTAAGAACCTGAGGGGCCGAAGTCAATCAAACACATGGACTTCGGCCAACTGATCCGCTGTCGTTCGAGAGACGCGCCGCGGTCGAGGCGCCGGCTACTTCACTCGCGCGTAGCGGTACGCGACGGCCTTCGGCGATTCGACCTTGATGCTGAAGGTGGTCGATGCACCCGCGTCCACCGGACCAACAGCGACGTCCTTCGACCCGACCACGGCCCCGGTCGCGTCAAGCAATTCAAACTTGATCGTCCACGAGCCGGCCTTTTCGCTCTCGTTGTTGACGCTGCCCTGCAGCTGATACGAGGTGCCCGAGCGGCCCGACAGGAACACCGCCACGCGCGGATTCAGCTTGTCGCGCTCCGCAATTGCCGCCAGGGTCGAATCGCCAAAGGCTTTCTTCCTGGCGGGGTCTGTTTCGGCGCGCTGACGCAGCTGCCAGTAGCCGGCGTGCATGCGCCACGAATCGGGACTGTTGGGATCGACCTCGAGCAGACGCGTCGTCACCGCTGCCATGCGCGGTGTGTCCTTCAGCTGAAAAAGCACGTTGGCGAGGTTGAGCAGCGCGACACGATGATACGGGTTCTTCTTCAGGCCACCCTCAAAGAGCGTCGACGCCTCCTGGTCCTTGCCGGCCGCCGCCGCATTCGACGCTGCTTCAAACAGCTGCACGTCCGTAAACTTCTCCGGGCTGCTGATCATATCACCGAAGATCGCCTGCACTGCCGCAGTGTCACCGGACAGACGCAACGCACGGCCGAGGGCCTGCGTGGCCGCCGCCTCGCCAGGGGATTCCCTGAGGTAGTCCTCGAGCAGTCCGCGTCCCGACTTGATGAGACGTTCCTTTGCCTCTCCGCTCGATTCCTCGGCGCGGGTGAGGTTGATCACGGCGAGGTTGTAGCGGCTCTGCTGCTTGATGCGCTTGAACAGCGTGTCAGAACCCGAAAGCTCGATGATCTTGCCCATCGCCACGACAGCACTGTCCTGCTGATTCCGCTTCTGGAAGACCGCCGACAGGTCGTTCCAGGTGCGGGGATCGCTGGCGGCGACTTGCAACTCCAGATGCGCGTAAAACGACGCTGAGTCCATCTGCTCGGCGTTGATGGCCGCGACAAACTTGTTGTGAATCTCGGAGAAGAAGCGCTGACGATACGGCTCCACCAGCGACTTGCACTGCGGCATGAGGCGCTCGACGGCCGACGCCGCCGAATCGAGGCCGAGCAACAGGTTCTGCGATCCCTGAGGGTTGGTGGTGAAGCCCATCTCGCCGCGCTTCATGATGTACGCGGCATTCTCGCGCTGCAGGTACTGCGAGTACGCGCGCACCAGCACCCACTGCCGACCGGGCTCGTTGCTGATCTTTTCCGGATTGTCGGTCAGCACCCTGATGGCGTTGGCGAGGTGCTTGGGGACCTCGTCCGGACGACGACTGTTGGCGGCGGCCAGCACGTACTGCTTGCCACCGTTCACCTGATAGGGACTGCCGTCGTTGATCTGGCATTTGTCCTGCGCCGACAACGCGCCGGGAACGGCGACCGCCAGCATCGTCGCGCGTACCATCGTCCATCGCAAAGCCCGCATCCCGCTCTCTCCTGGTCAGAATCGTCGCCGACGATCGTATATCACGTCGGTCGCGCTCGAGCGCGCGCCCCATTGCTACTGCCGTGGTCGTTCGCGTAGTACCCCGTCGACGTCGTTCGTTCGGCGGGAGAATATACCCGTCCCCGCCACGGGTCGGCGCGGGCGCCGGATCGTGCGCGGAGGTTGCACATCCTTACATGCGATACGAAGCGCCGCTGCCAGTGTTGAAGACCACCACCTCGGACTCGCGCGAGATCGTACCGGTCGTCACCGATTCACGGAGCACGTGCAGTGCGCATCCGCCCTCCGGGGCCGCATCGATGCCAGTCTCCGCAGCCAGGCGCTGCGTCCACGCGCGGATGTCGTCTTCACTGGCAACACCGGCGGTCCCACCCGCTTCGCGCAAAATGCGCAGCAGCAATCGGTCACCCAACGGTGACGGCACACGCAACCCCGCAGCGTACGTGACCGGATCCACCCACGGCTGTGCCTTTTCCTCGCCGGCCGCGAAGGCGCGCGCGATCGGGGCGCATCCAGCCGCCTGTGCGATCACGTACTTGGGCTGACGCGCGTCCGAGGGGAGCCAACCGCCCGCGATCAGTTCGTCGATCGCCTTCCAGATGCCGATCGTTCCTTCGCCGCCACCGGTTGGATACACGACGACGTCGGGCACCCGCCATCCCAACTGCTCCGCCATCTCGAAGCCCATCGTCTTCATACCCTCGACGCGATACGGCTCCCGCAGCGTCGACACGTTGAAGAACCCGGTTTCGGCGGCGTAGGCGAGCGCCAACCTGCCAGCGTCGCCAATGTGCCCGTCGATGCGGATCAGCGTTGCGCCCATCGCTTCGATCGTATCGAGAATGGGTCGCGGCGTCGTGCGCGGCGCAAAGACCCGTACCGCCAAACCGGCGGCGGCTCCGTATGCCGCGAGTGCCGCACCGGCGTTTCCTGCCGTGGGGACGACGATACCCGGCACGCCCGCGCCCTTCGCTCGGGTTACGGCGGTACTCATTCCGCGCGCCTTGAACGACGCCGTCGGGTTCTGCCCTTCATCCTTGATCCACAGCCGTCGCACGCCCACCGCTGCGGCGAGTACCGGCACCTCGATGAGTGGCGTGAGTCCCTCGCCAAGCGACACCGGTATTTCGCCCGGCAGCAGCGGCATGAACGGCGCATACCGCCAGGCGTCCCATCGCGGCGCCAGCAATGTTCCCGACGGCACGTTCGCATAGCGCGCGAAGAGCGGCTGTCCGCACGAGGTGCACAGCGATGCGCCGGCGATGGGAGCGACGGCGTTGCAGGCAGAGCACGACAACGTCCACGAAGCGTGTGTGGTCACGTCAGGTCCTGATTGGGAAGTGGAGATGCAGCAACGTCGATTGACGACGAGTCGATGTTCGACGCGACGATTGCGGTGTCGCCAGTTGATGCGACATCCGGAGTCACCGCCACATCCGTTGCCACCGCGACATCCGGCGGGGTCTCGGGCAACACGACGCCAAGCGCCAGCAGGAGGCGACGCGCCGAGGCAGTGCCGAAGCCCGGAACCGCGGCCACCTGCTCGACCGACGCTTCCCGAACGCCCTGCACGCTGCCGAACACGTTGAGCAGCGCGCGCCGCCTGCTCGGGCCGACACCCGGAATCTTCAGCAACTCGGACGTGATCGTACGCGCCGCACGCTTCTGCCGCTGAAACGTGATCGCAAATCGGTGCGCTTCGTCTCGCGCCTGCTGCAACATGCGCAGTGCCGGCGAGCGTTTGGGCAGTCGTACCGAGTCACTGCGCCCGGGGAGAAAGATCTCCTCCTCGCGCTTGGCGAGACTGATCAGCGCGACCTGCGTGACACCCACCGCATCGAGTGCTTCACGCGCCTTGCCGAGCTGTCCCTTGCCACCATCGATGACCACCAGGTCGGGGAGCGACTTCGCCTCCGCCAGTCGTCGCGTAAAGTAGCGCGTGACAACCTCGTTCATGGCGCGAAAGTCGTCGTTCCCATCAAACGATGCGATCTTGAACTTGCGATACTCGGCGCGCTTGGGTCGCGCATTCTCAAACCACACCGCGCTCGCCACGACATCGGTGCCCTGTGCGTGCGAGATGTCAAAGCAGATCAGCGAACGCGGCAGACGCGGCAGCCCGAGCTCACGCTGCAGTTCGTACACGGGATCGGCGGCGCGTTCGTCGGCTTCAAGTGCCGCGAGCTTGAATTCTTCGAGCAGATGACGGGCGTTCTGATCGGCGAGATCCACCAGCGCGCGACGCGGACCGCGCTGCGGCACCCGAATGCGCGTCCACTCGAGCGACGTCTCCAGTGATTCGCGATCCTCGAAGTCGAACGGTACGAGCAGATCGGCGGCACGCGCCTCAGCGGTGCGGTACCACTGCGCGAGACAGGCGCCAAGTACCGCACCGTCCTCTTCCCCTTCGGCGTGTTCGACCAGGCGATGATCGCGTGCAAGCAATGTTCCGCCGCGAATGCGCAGCACGACGACACAGGCGTCTTCACCATCGCGCGCGTAGCCCACCACGTCGCGGTCCCCGCCCTCGACTTCCAGCACGACCGTCGGCTCTTCCATCTTCTCGAGATGGCGCAGTGCATCGCGCATCTCCCCTGCCCGTTCGAAGTCGAGCCGTTCCGATGCCTCGTGCATGCGCTCGCGTACTCGTCGGACGACGTCGCTGGTACGTCCGTCGAGAAACCAGACGACCTCGTCGATCATCGTGCGATAGTCGTCGCTGGACTGATAGCCCACACACGGCGCCTGACATTTCTTGATGAAGTAGTCGAGGCATGGTCGCTCCGGGACTTCACGCATGAGCGCGTAGTGACACGAACGCACCGTGAAGATGCGCTTCACGACGTTGAGCGCTTTGCGCATGGCACCAACGTCGGTGTACGGACCGAAGTAGCGCGCGCCATCATCGAGCAACCGGCGCGTCACGATGACACGCGGAAACGGCTCCTGTACCGTGACCTTGATGTACGGATACGACTTGTCATCGCGCAGCGCTATGTTGAAGCGCGGCCGATATTCCTTGATCATTGTCGCTTCGAGGATCAGCGCGTGCGCTTCCGTCGGGACAACGATCGTATCGAGGCTGTGCACCTTGCGCAGCAATCCGCGCGTCTTGGGGTTCGCCTCGTGATCCTGGGCCCAGTAGCTGCGCACACGCGAACGCAGGCGCTTCGCCTTGCCCACGTACAGCACCGTGCCGTCCGCGTCCCTCCACAGATACACCCCAGGGCCATCGGGAAGGTGCGGCAGCTTCACGGCCACCGACGCGGGCATACCACGACGCATCGCCTCGACGGTCCACTCGTTGTCAGGTAGCGGCATCTCGGCGTCAGCATCCTGAATACGCGCCGACTCAGCGCGCGGATCGTCGCCGTCGCGCGTCTTGCCGCTGCTCTCCTCTCGCTCGTCCGGTTGCACGGTCACCGCGTGCGCCGTTACGAGGCGCGGACAACGCGGTGTCGCGGCGCGAGTCGCAACCAGCGCGCAGCTTCGCCCGATCCCATCCACCACGCGACGACGAGATACACTGCCGCAAAGAGCATCAGCACCGGCGGTCCGGCGAGACGCGGATGCGCTTCCGGCCACCACCGCCGCTCCAGAACGCTCAGCGCTCCGGCGAGCATCAACGCGCACACCGCCGCAATGACAATGCGTCGTGTGCCGGCCCACATCGAGGGCGTGTACAGCGGTCCCAGGCGACGATGAAGTCCGCGCACCAGTATCGACAGGTTCACGTACGATCCGAGCGCGCTTCCGAGGGCGATGGCGGCCGCGCCATACGGCGAGCTTCGGAACGCGAATGCCAGCGAGGCCGCGCTCACGGCAGACACCACGATGCTCACGATCGATGATCGAAGTGGCGTCTGATAGTCCTGCAGCGCGTAGTACACCGACGACAGCAGCTTCACCGATCCAAAGCTGACGAGTCCGACGGCGAATGCCGCCAGCACCGCATGTACCGTGCGCTGCTCCGCCGCCTGAAACGCACCGCTGCGATAGATGATTCCGACGCAGTAGTTGCCGAACGCGATGAACACGACGGCGCTTGGCACGATGTAAAAGAGCACGCGTTGCCACCCCGCTCGTAGCCTCTCCAGCAGTGCGTCCATATTCATCGCGCCCGAATCACGCGCGAGATCGGGCAGCGACGATGCGGCGACCGAGACACCGAAGATGGCGACGGGAAGCAGGCCGAGCGTACTGGCGTAGACGAGAGTGGACTGCGCACCGTCCGGCAAAAATGATGCGATCTGCAGGTCGACGAACGACGAGATCTGCACGACGCCGAGTGCGGTGACCACCGGCACCACATTGCGCAGCATCGGCGTCACGCCTTCCGCCGCGCGATCAAGCGTCGGGCGTAACGGTCCGACGAGGCGAAATACCTCGGGGAGCTGTGCCGCAACCTGCAGTGCCGCACCCACGAGCGTCGCCCATGCCAGCCACCACGCGAGCTGCGCCAGGTCAGTCGCCCGACCACCCCATCCCCACAGCAGCACGATTTGCGCGAGGGACCAGAGTGCGGCGCTGGCGTACGACCAGAAGAAGCGTCGGTGTGAGTTCTGAATACCGAGACACCAACCGCTCAACACCATCAGTCCGGTCATCGGAAACAGGATGCGCGTCAGTTGCGTCGTGAGTTCACGCTTCGGCGCATCCCAACCGGGCGCGGCAAACTGTGTGAGCAACGGCGCGAGCAGCACGCCAGCGATCGTCAACGCGGACACCGACAGCAGCAGCAACCCCAACACCGCCGCCGCGAGCGCGCGCGACGCACGCGGATCGGATCGGTCGAGTAGCCGACTGTACGCCGGAACGAAGGCCGCCGAGAGCGTACCTTCCCCAAGCAGGTTGCGAATCGCGTTGGGAATCTTCGACGCCGCGTTGAACGCATCGGCAGCCGCACTCGCGCCGAAGTAGTGCGCGAAGAATGTGGTGCGCAACAGTCCGAGCGCACGACTGATCAGAATCCCCGCTCCGACTACAAAGGCGGACCGTCCGCCGGACTGCGCGTTCATGACGGGTCGGCGGCGCCCTGCACGAGCGTGCGCGCATGCTCCAGCGCCGCCTCGTGCATGCGCGTCAGCACCGACGGACCGTATCGCGCGAGTACGGGCATCAGGTTGAGCACGCGCTCTGGCGACGCACCGTGAGGTCGGATCCAGCCGCGCACCTGCGCCACCCGACGCATCAACGCCTCTTCCCGGCGCTTCACTCCAGCCAGCACGCGACGCTCAAAACGCGTCAGCTTGTGCTGGACGTCGCGCTCGACACCGCTCATGACCTCAGGCGCGACGATGGCGTCATCACGCGCAATCGCATCGCGCAGCGCACGAAGCTGCGTGTCCATCGCGATCCGCAGTCGCTCGAGCGCGTCCTGCACCCCGTCCGATACACTTCGGCGCGCCAGCTCCGTTTCGGCCGCGTGCGGATCGCGCAACAGCGCCTCATCGATGGCCAGGGCGTCGAGTGCAGCCAGCGCGTCGGCCTCGATGATCTCGCACGCCCATCGTGGCGAGACGACAGGCACGGCAGCGCGCAAGGCTTCCGCGACCGCACTGACCTGCGCGAAGTACGCAAACTCGCCGGGCCCCGCCATATACGTCACCGTTGGCAGCAACGCTCGCTCGAGCACCGGTCGCAGCAGCACGTTCGAACCCAGCGTACCAACATCGGCTTCGCGCGCCACGCGTGCCGCGTCCTTGACCGGCACCCGCTCCCGTACGCGATCGCGCGCACGTCCCGATGTGCCGAGCTGCGTGCGGAACACGAGCGTGAGATCGTCGATCGGATCCACCTGCGGTTCGAAGCCGGCATCGCGAAGCTCGCGTGTTCTGGCGGCGAGTGCATCCGCGACTGGTGCGGCGCGCACGAGTGCCTGTCGCAGGAACGGATCGGCCGCAGCGCGAAAGGCGGGATGCGCCGCATCCAACACGGCGATGCCAAGTGGTTCGAGCAACGCGCGCAACAGATGCACGTACGCCCCGCCAACGGTGGTGTGCGGAACGTAGGCGGCTTCGACCTGCTCGAGGAATGACGCATGCGCCACGGAGCCGGAGGCAACGCGTAATCGCGCCAGCGCCGCCGACACATCGCCGAGCGGCACATCAGCCATCGCCACGCCATCGGTGGCCGGACCGGTGAGCGAAAGCGTCTCGAGCCCGCGCGCGGTGACGATGTTCGTCACGGCGGCTTCCATCCAATCTGCGTCGTCACTGGCCGCCCAGAACAGCGGCGCCACCGGCATGCCAACGTTCGCTTCGAGGGTATCGGCCAGCGCCAGCGCGCCAATGGCTTTGCTCCAGGTGTACGTGGGGCCGCCAAAGAGTCCCGGTTGCTGACCCGTCGTCACCACAATGCCCGATGCCGCCGCCCGACCGATGCGCTCAGCCGCACGACCAGTCGCGGCCAACGCGGGGGCGAGTGCAGTGAGCCAATCCGTGCCACGCATCCCGTCGCGCACGAAGGTCGCGCGGGCCCGCCACCCGTCGACATCGTTCGGTCGGGGGGCAAGCCAGCGTGCGTTGGACGTGCCATTCTGGAGCGCGAGTGACAGCGAACTGCCCCCGAGGGCAACTGTGCGCACGAGCACAGCGAGGTCAGTGCGCATGGGCGCAGTCGTATCGGTCACCGGAATATCACTTGTGATACGGTTCACCCCGCGCGATGGTCCCCGCGCGGTAGAGTTGTTCGGCGAGCACCAGACGGGCCAGCTCGTGTGGAAGCGTCCATGGCGCGAGCGAAAGCCGCCGACTCGCCCGCGTTCGAACTGCATCGCCCAAGCCGTGTGCTCCTCCAATGACGAACGCGATGCTCTGCGCATTGTCGCGTTGCGCGCCGAGCATCGCCGCGAATGCCGAAGACGTCATGACGTCGCCGCCCGGGTCACAGGCAACTACGCGTGCATCGCCGGGCAATCGTTCGACCAGACGCTCGGCTTCGCGCTCGCGCACCAGCGCGGGCGATGTGCTGCGCCCCGATTCCTCCTTCACTTCGACGATGTCCAGCGGCCAGTATCGCGCCGCACGACCTTCGTAGTCCCGAATCGCGTCGGCAAGCCCCGAGTGACGGGGCTTGCCGACAACGAACATCGATACGCGCACGTGCTGGTCAGGCGTAGATCCCGCGCAGCCGATGCACGGTAGCCACACGACTGATCGAGACCATGTATGCGGCCGTGCGCATGTTCACTTTGTGCTGCTTGGAGAGCTGCAACACGTCCTGGAAGCTGCGTGTCATGATGCCAGCCAGTCGCTGATTCACGTCCGCCTCGGACCAGAAGTACCCCATCCGATCCTGCACCCACTCAAAATAGGAGACGGTCACGCCGCCCGCATTGGCCAGAATGTCGGGGATGACGAAAACCCCCTTCTCGTCGAGAATCGGGTCAGCAGCCGCCGTGGTGGGGCCGTTGGCGCCCTCACAAATGACCTTCGCGCGGATCTTGGGTGCGTTCTTGGTCGTGATCACGTTCTCGAGCGCAGCCGGCACCAGCACATCCACGTCGAGCGTGAGCAGATCCTCTGCATCCATCGCGTCGCCCCCGTCAAAACCTTCCAGCGAGCGATGTTTGTTCACGTAGGCGATCGCTGCGTCCACGTCGATGCCGTTGGGATTGTGGAACGCACCGAATCGATCGCTGATCGCCACGACCTTGACGCCTTCGCGCGACATCAGCCGCGCGGCGATCGAGCCCACGTTTCCGAAGCCCTGCACCGCCATCGTCGCGCCCTGCATCTTGAGGCCGAGATGTTCGAGCGCTTCGCGCGTGACCAGCATGCACCCGCGTCCGGTCGCTTCCTTGCGGCCAAGTGAACCGCCCATCTCGACCGGCTTGCCCGTCACGACCGCGTTCTCGGTGCGACCCACGTGCATCGAATACGTGTCCATCACCCACGCCATCACGCGCTCGTTCGTGTTCACATCGGGCGCCGGCACGTCGGTATCGGGGCCGAGCAGCGAAATGATGCCCTTCGTGTAGCGACGCGTGACGCGCTCGAGTTCCCCCACACTCATCGACATCGGATCGCAAATCACGCCACCCTTCGAACCACCGAACGGGAGATTCACCACGGCGCACTTCCACGTCATCCACGCGGCGAGCGCCTTCACTTCTTCGAGCGTGACCTTCATGTCGAAACGGATGCCGCCCTTGGCGGGACCGCGCGACGTGTTGTACAACACGCGATACCCGGTGAACACCTCGACTTCACCGTTGTCGAGTTGCACCGGGACGGAGACGATCAGCTGCTTTTCAGGATTGCGAAGGATCTTGTAGATGCCAGGTTCGAGATCCAGGAGTTCGGCCGCGCGATCAAAGCGCGACATCATTCCTTCGAACGGATTGTCTTCGTTGAGAAAACGATCCTTGTCTGGGCGGACGATACTGTCCGTGGGGAGGCGGAGATCGAGGGCCATGGAGGCAGGTTTGGGCCGGGCTCAGCCGGCGGTGGGAGCAGTGCCCGCTCGCGCCGCCAGCACCCGCGCCAATGCACGGTCCAACGCTTCGGCGCCTCGTTCGACGACCACTGTCTGAGAAACATACCAAAGCGGCGGCGCTTCGCGAGGCCACAACACCGCGAGTTTCACCGCATCCTTGAGCGTACACACGACGCCATCCGAACCCGCAGCGGACGTCGCGATGGCGCGTACATCGGACTCGGAAAACGCATGATGATCCGGGTACCGGTGCAACGCTCGCACGGTGGTACCAAGCGCGCGCAGTTGTGCAACGAAGGCCGTCGGATCACCGATCGCCGTGGCCACGTGCACCGTACGTCCCGCCAACCATGATGCCGCAGGTGAAAGCGACGATGGAACCCCGTGCCCCGGCGACGGCGCATCCTCCCGCGGCAGCGTGACCGCGAGACGCAACGTGTCCGGCACCAGTCGCACGACGGCGACCGGGACCGCCGGCGCGGCACGCGTCACCGCCTGCACGGTTCGCGTCACGAGCGCGAGATTCGCGGCCTTCACCGTAACGACCACCACGTGCGCCCGCTGCAATGCGCGCAACGGTTCGCGAAACGGACCCGCCGGCAGCAAGCGCACCTCATCGCGCCACCGATCGGCGCTCACCAACACCACGTCGGCCGCACGCGCAACCCGACGATGCTGAAACGCATCGTCGAGTACCGCGCAGTCGGCACCGCGCACACGAGCAGTGATCAGTCCTTCACGCCGATCCGCGGCAACGATGACCGGCGCGCCGGGATTGAGCAGCGCATGCACACGCCATTCATCGTCGCCGTATCCACGCATGACCACCGCCGGCCGCGCACCGGCCGCGCGCAACTGCGACACGCACCATGCAGCGACCGGCGTCTTCCCGGTACCGCCAACCGTGAGATTGCCCACCGAGATCGCCGCCAAAGGCGCGTTGAGCGTCGGCATCTGCTCGTATCCGCGGTTGCGTCGATCGACTGCGCGCGTGAACAACCACTCGGCGGGCACGAGAAAAGAACGAGCGGTACGCGACCATGCGTCGTTGCCGTCCCACATGTGCTCCACCATCGACGACACACGCGCACGGAACGTCATGCGACGAGCAAGGGGGTGATCACGCGTCGCCGCATCGTCGCGGCGCCATCACGGACTGAACGACGGAATCGGTGGGCTCCACACACCAGAGCCGAGCAAACGCGCGCGTTCCATCTCCTGCAGCATTCGCTCAGCGAAACGCGGCGCGTGCTCCGCCACTGAACGCGCATCGGCCCCCTCGGGCTGCACTGGTGTGCCGTACACTACGGTCACGCGCGCAAACGGCTTCGGAATCTCGAATCCATCCCATGAGCGCAGCTGCCACTTCCGATTGACGTGCGCCACCAGGGGGATGACGGACGCACCAGCACGAAACGCCAGCAACAACGCACCGGGCGCGAACGCATGCTGCGGACCGCGCGGACCGTCAGGCGTGATCGCGATATCATCGCCGCGTTTGAGCGTCTGTACCGCTTCGAGCAGCGCGCGCGCACCACCACGCGATGTCGAACCACGAACAGCAGAGAAGCCAAGGTGTCCGATGACGCGCGCGATGATCTCACCATCGCGGTGCTCGCTGATCATCACCGCTGTTGGCTGACGATGCGCCCACACCAATGGCAGCATTTGCCCGTGCCACAGCGTGTACACCACACGCGCCGCCTGAGGCCCACGATCGAGCAGGGCCTGCCGTCCGTACACGCGCACACGCCAGGTCGCACCGAGCCCGCGAAGCAACACACCGCCAAGCCAAATCGCCAGCCGCGTCCGCCGGTCGAGCGGCCGATCCGTCGGCGGCGCGATGACTGGATTGCGCCTTGGCACGTTGCGTTCACGCTCGTTGATCATGCGCGTCGTCGTGCAGTCAGGATGCGGTCATCGCAGCAACGAGAGCGCCATCGTTGCCACGCGCCCGGCGGCGCCGGGCGTGCCGAGCGATCCGCGCACGCTGGCGAGTCCCGCTTCGGCCGCGGCGCGCTCCGTACTCCCTGCGCACAGCAAGGGCTCGAGCGCATCCGCCACGGCCAGAGGTTGAAACGCGTCCTGCACAAACTCTTTCGACACTTCGCGTTGCGCAACCACATTGACGAGACCGATGTGCGGAATCTTCACCACACGCCGCGCGATGCGATACGTGATCGGACTGGTGCGATAGCCGATCACATGTGGCAGCCCCGCTACGGCGGCTTCCAGCGTCGTCGTGCCGCTCTTCAGCAATCCCGCGGTCGCCGCACGCAACACGTCGAACGACTGGCCGTGCACAAGGGGAAACGGGCAGTCGCTCGCGTCGATGCGAACGGTGGGTGCAACGCTGACAATCACGCGCAAACCGGGACGGCGCTTCACGAGCGCGGTCGCGGTCGCCATGAATGGCACGAGATGACGCGCCAGCTCCGCCCGTCGGCTCCCCGGAAACACGGCCAGCACTTCACCCTCAATGGGCAATCCAAGCCGTGTGCGCGCCTCGGCCTGCGAGGGAAGATCGCGCGCGCGGTCGAGCAGCGGATGTCCGACAAACGTTGCGTCGATCCCGTGCTCGCGCAGCAACGCCTCCTCGAACGGCAGGATCGACGCGGCCTTGGTCACGAGTCGCGCGAGCTTTGGGAGGCGGTCGGCACCCCACGCCCACACCTGCGGTGTGATGTAATACAACACCGGCACACCGGCACGATGCGCGACTTCGGCGACCTTCATGTTGAACCCCGGATAGTCGAGCAGCACGACCAGTCCGACCTGGCCGCCTGCGATGCGCTGCCGCACCATGCGCAGCAGTCGCCAGTGCCTGGGCACGTGCGCCAGTACCTCGACGAACCCCATCACCGCCAGCGTCTCGACGTCCTCGAGTATCGTCACGCCAGCGTTACGCATGAAGCCGCCGCCTACGCCTGCCATCGGCACGTCAGGCCGTAGATGCGCAATCGTCTCCGCCACCTTTCCTGCGTGCAAGTCGCCGGAGGCTTCTCCGACGACAAAAAGAATCTCACGCACCGAGGCGACCACTGTCCGGCATGAGCGCGCGGGCCTGCTCGATCGCCGCCACGATGCGCAGCGCCGCATCAAGCGCCTCGCGCCCTTCGGCGCCGGTTACTGCGACGGCATTGCGCCCGCTGATCGCACCAAGAAACTGCGAGAGTTCGAGGACGAGCGGTTCGCCCTCCGGTGCGTCGAGCGGTACGAGCTCCACGAAGTCCGCCAGCGCGCGCGGCGCAAGCGCCAACTGTCGCGGATCGAAGTCGCCACGCAGGCGCAGGAACTCGCCGGTGCCTGCTGCAAGATCGAGCGAGAGATATCCGTTGCGCTGAAAGATGCGCAGCTTGCGCAGTCGTTCACGCGACACGCGGCTGGCGGTGATGTTTGCCACTGCGCCGTTCGCGAACGTCAATCGCGCGTTCGCGATATCAACCTGCGGTGTGAGCACCGGCATCCCCATCGCCTGCACGTCAGCCACTCGTGCGCCTACAAGCGTGTGTACGAGGTCGAGATCATGGATCATCAGGTCGAGCACGACCGCCACGTCCGACCCGCGCGGATTGAACGGCGCCAGTCGATCGCTCTCGATGAACCTCGGCTGGTCGATATACGGCATGGCCGCGCGCACGGCACGATTGAACCGCTCCACATGACCGACCTGCAACACGACACCCACCGTTTCGGTAAGTGCAAGCAGTGCATCCGCTTCGTCGAGCGTCACCGTGAACGGCTTCTCCACGAAGAGATGCTTGCCCCGCCTGAGTGCTGCCGTGGCGACCTCGTGATGCGCCGTTGTCGGTACGACGATGGAAACCGCGTCCACCTCATCGAGCAGTGCCTCCAGCGAACTGAACGCGCGCACACCGTGCGTTGAGGCCACTTCGCGCGCACGGGCAGGATTCTCGTCGACAAAGCCCGCGAACCGATCGCCGCACAGGTCGCGCAGAATGCGCACATGATGCACACCGAGCCCGCCGGCGCCAACGACGCCGATGCGTGGCGCATCGCTGCCGGAGAATGCGCGCGCATCCGGTCGCGAACTCAGAAACCCACTCCGCGCTGGCTCGCTTCGATGAAGCCGAGAAACTGATCCACCTCCGGCAACTGCTCGAGCTCTGCACGCGCGCGTTCCACGCCCTGCGAGAGATTCAGATCGGAGCGAAAGCAGAAGCGATATGCGCGTTTCAGTTCACGCAACACGTGCTCGTCGAACCCGCTGCGCTGCAGGCCGACAGAGTTCAATCCAAACAGTTTGAGCGGATTGCCCACCGCGCGCACGAAGGGCGGCACGTCCTGCGGCACCCGCGAACATCCCCCGATGAACGCATGCCGGCCGATGCGCGAGAACTGATGCACGGCGCACAATCCGGAGATCGTCACCTTATCTTCGATCGTGACGTGACCAGCGAGCTGCGTCCCGTTCGAGATGATGATGTTGTCGCCCAGATGACAGTCATGCGCGAGATGCACATAGCTCATGAGAAAGCAGCCGCGTCCAACGCGCGTCGTGAGCGACTGCGCCGTGCCACGGTTGATCGTCGCGTACTCGCGTACCACCGTGTCATCGCCGATGTCCACCCACGTTTCTTCACCGCGATACTTGAGGTCCTGCGGATCGCCGCCGAGCACGGCCCCGATGCCGATGCGCACACGCTCGCCGAGTCGAACGTTCTGTTCGAGCGTTGCACGGGCAGCAACGGAGGTCCCCGCACCCATTGTACAGCGCGGACCCACGATCGCCCACGGACCAATCTCCACATCGTCAGCCAGCTCGGCCGACGCGTCCACCAGCGCAGACGGATGGATGCGTGCGCTCATCGATCTCGCACGATCGCGGCCATCTCGGCTTCCGTCGCCACCTGCCCGTCGACGGTGGCGACGCCGCGCATGCGACACGTCGCGCCTCGCAACTGCGTTACTTCAAGCTCCAGGCGCAGCTGGTCACCCGGTCGCACCGGACGACGGAACTTGATGTTGTCGAGCGACATGAAGTACACGACCTTGCTCGACGGATCATCGATGGTGCGCATCAGCAGCATGCCGCCCACCTGCGCCATCGACTCGATGATCAGCACGCCAGGCATGATCGGATGCCCGGGAAAATGCCCCTGAAAAAACGGCTCGTTGATCGTCACGTTCTTGAGCCCCACAATGCGCTTCCCTTCTTCGATCTCGAGGATGCGATCGACGAGGAGAAAGGGATAGCGATGCGGCAGCACCTGCATGATATCTTCGATCGTGTACACGGACGGCTCCCGGACTGCGTGTTGCACAAGCGCACGCACGAGGGCAACCGTGCCCCGGTGACTCGGTTTGTGTGCGATGATATGCGCGCGTAAGCGCGCACCGGCCAGCACGAGGTCGCCCACGCAGTCGAGCGCCTTGTGACGCACGAACTCGTCGGGCCACCGCAAGCTGTTCTCCACCACCTGCGTTTCGTCGAGCACAATCGCATTCGACGTTGATGCACCTTGAATCAACCCCTTGCGTCGAAGTCCTTCGACCTCGTGCACAAATCCGAAGGTGCGCGCGGCGGCGAGCTCCTTCGCAAATACCTCCGGCGAAACAGTGTAGCGTCCTTCCTGCCGACCTATCAACGGATGCGGAAAGTCGACGGTCACTTCGAGCGACAACCGGTTGCACGGATGCGCCTCATAGACCGACTCACCGTCCTCGACGCGAATGGACTTGCGCAACACCAGCCATTCCGGACGCCCGCCGTTGTCCACCAGTCCGGCGCCCAGGAGCGCCGTCAGAAACGCCTCCGCGCTCCCGTCCATGATCGGCGGCTCCGGTCCATCCATCACGATCTCGAGGTCGTCGATCTGGAGTGCGCCGACTGCCGCCAGCACGTGCTCCACCGTGTGGAATGCGGCCTCGCCACGCCCAAGTTGCGTGCGCCGCTCTGCATCCACGGCGACGTCCACACGCGCCGGCACCAGCGCCGCCTCCGGGTGATCGCCGCGGCGGAACTGCACGCCAAAGCCCGTCGGCGCCGGTCGAAAGACCAGCGTGCATGACTGGCCGAGGTGCAGCCCTACACCGGTGACGGTCGCGTCCGCGCCGATCGTGCGCCGCTGGCCCGAGAGCGGCGAGCGTGCACGCGCCTTGCTTGGCACCACGATCGGCCCGCTCACGATTCCACCGTCCTTGTCTCGTCCACCCTGGCCGCCTCCGCCTTCGCGACCAGACGCTCGAGCGGCTTGATGATGTCCGGCAGTCTGGCCAGCGCCGCCCATGATCGCAGCTGTTCGCGATGCGGCCGCGCTGGAAAGCCCGAGTACGTCGCACCGCCTGGCACGTCGCTGATCACACCGGCCCTCGCGGCAATCGAGGCCTTGTCTCCAATGATGCTGTGGTTGCCCACGCCCGACTGCCCGCCAAACTGCACGCCGTCGCCGATGCGCGCGGAGCCGGCAATGCCCACGCCCATCGCCATGAAGCATCCCGTCCCGACCCGCACGTTATGTGCGACGTGCACCAGGCTATCGAGTTTCGTGAACGCACCGATGATCGTGTCGTCGATGCTGCCGCGATCGACGCAGCTGTTGGCACCCACTTCGACATCGTGTTCGAGCACGCAGCGACCGATGTGCGGCACCCGCATCGGACCCGTCGGACCCGGAACGAAACCAAAGCCGTCGCGGCCGACGCGCGCACCGGCGTGGAGCACCACCCGATCGCCCATCTCCACGTATGGATACACCGTCACGTTCGCGTACAGTCGCACATCATTGCCCATCGTGCAGCCATCACCGACGACGACGTGCGACGCGATCCATCCGCGGTCTCCAATCACGACCTCTTCACCAATGACCGCGTATGCCTCGACGACCACGTCCGCACCAAGCGACGCCGACTCGGCGACGATCGCCGTGGGGTGGATGCCCGTTGGGCGACGCTCGCCACGATGAAAGAGGCGGAGCAGCACCTGCATCGACTGAATCGGACTCTTCACCACGATCCGCGCGCCTGGCGTCCCCGGCGTATCGGCCAGTTCGGGAGACACCAGCACGACGCCGGCCCTCGTCGTGGCGTACCAGTTCGCGTAGCGCGCGTGCGCGAGCAGGCTCAGCTCATCCGGCTTCGCACGATCGAGCGGCGCAATACCGCGCACCTCGATCTTCCCATCACCGAGCAACATGCCATCGACTTGCGCCGCAATAGCAGCGGCGGTGATGAGCTTGCGCTCATCACCGCCGTCCCTACGAGGCCGATCCGGCCCGCCGCTCACTGCGTGGGCGGCTTCTTCGTCGTCACTCCAGCCGGTGCGCTCGCCGGGCCCGCTCCCGGCTTGGCCGCGGCGCGAGGCGCCGCCAGCTTGAGCTTCGCCACCACACGATCGGTGATGTCGAGATTCTTGTCCGCTGAGACGATGAACGAGCCAGCCGAGACGTCGAAAATGAACGAGTAACCGCCCTCGGCGCGCAGATCGTCCAACACCTTCCGGACGTTCTCGAGAATCGGCTGCATCAGCTCGGCCTCGCGCTGCTGCGCCTGCTCGTTGAGCTTCTGCACGCGCTCCTGATAATCGGTCGACTTCTCGCGCAGCGCCTTGAGCTTGGTCTCCTTCGCCGTCGGGGAAAGGGTGACCTCCTCCTTGTTGTACACTTCCTGAATCAGGTTGAGCGAATCGCCAAGCTTCTGCACCTGACCACGAAGGCCTTCCATCTCTTTCTGGAACTGCAACTCGGCTTCACCGCGACCAGGCGCCACCTGCATGATCGCCTGCGAGTTGATGAACGCGAACTTCTGCGGCGTTTGCGCGGACGCAACGGCAGGGGCACCCAGGAGCAGCGCACAGGCGCCGACGAACGAGAAAAGTCGCATCTGAAATCCTCTAGAAGAGCTGACCGAGTCGGAAATGGAACTGCCACTTCGGGGCTGGCCGCGATCGAAGTGTGATAGGATCGACCGCCGTCCGGTCGAAACCGTACGCCATATCGAGCCCGAGCGGGCCGAGCGGCGTCACGGTAGATACTCCAACGCCGGCCGAACGGAAGAGCCGGGTTGGATTAATCTGGCGAGCTGACTGCCAGTTGTTGCCGGCGTCGGTAAAGACGTTGAGGTAAAACATCTGATTCAACCGCAGGCCGAGTTCACCGGTGATCGTCATGAACGCGTTGCCGAAGGAGTTCGGGTCCGACCGGAACTGATCGGTGGCCGGGTTGAACCCGAGCGGGGTGATGGAGAACTCGGGGTAGCCGCGCACGGCCTGCCCAAACATCACACCGCCTACGGCAAACTGCTGCTGGAAGAAGAACGGTCCGGAGTTGCCAAACAAGGCGCCGGCCCGTGCCGTGATACCCATGACAAACTTGATCGGCTGCGATCCCGGGTTCGAACCGCCGATCTCGGCCAGCGGCGCGTAGGCCCGCATCTCGCCGGTCACGCGCTGGAAATTCACCGTACCGCCGAGCGGACCACCACTGAAATCCGTGGTGATGGAGCGCAGCGATCCCGAGGTGGCAAACGGTAGATCAGCGCGCGTATCGTACTGGTACTCCAGGCCGATGTTGGAGCGCAAACAGTTTTTCGTACAGCCGTTGGCGATGGTCCCCTGAGTGAAGGTCGCGGATTCCCCGTTATATGACACCGCGAAGGTCGAAAAGAGCGACCAGGGAATCGGCAGACCCATGCGGACCGAGGCACCGGTCCGGATGTTCTGGCCGAGGTTACCAACCACGAAGCGCGACTGGGTGCGGTAGGCGCTCAGCGCGCCGGAGATTCGCGAGCCGCGCAATGCCGGGTCCGTATACGTGGCGGTGAAGTCGTTGAAGAAACGGCCGTACTGCCAGTTGAGCGATCCCTTTTTGCACTTGCCGAAGAGGTTGGGCTGCTCGAGGCCGATGAA
>Ga0163144_10005299_pt1 | contig 28672 bp, 25 predicted proteins | sample OliLak19BULKMAT1_FD_123175 | JGI IMG/M metagenome (GOLD analysis project Ga0163144, IMG submission 123175) | Freshwater microbial mat bacterial communities from Lake Vanda, McMurdo Dry Valleys, Antarctica - Oligotrophic Lake LV.19.BULKMAT1 | ecosystem: Environmental > Aquatic > Freshwater >...
ACGACGGTCGTGTGCGGGACGACGGTATGGGTGAGCCAAACGCTGGAGCCGATCACCGAGTGATGGCCCACGATCGTCCGGCCGCCGAGTACCGTGGCGTTGGCGTAGATCACGACGTGGTCTTCCAGCGTGGGGTGGCGTTTGGTGCCGCGGAGCAGGTTCCCCTCGCCGTCAGTCTGAAAACTGAGCGCCCCCAGCGTCACGCCTTGATAGAGCTTGACGTGGTTCCCGATCTCGCACGTCTCGCCAATCACCACGCCCGTACCGTGGTCGATGAAGAAGTGCGCGCCGATAGTCGCGCCGGGGTGGATGTCGATCCCGGTCCGCGAATGGGCCCATTCGGTCATCATCCGCGGGATGAACGGGATATCGAGCTGATGCAACAAATGAGCGAGGCGAAAGATGGTGATCGCTTCTAGCCCTGGATAGCAGAACGTGATCTCGTCGATATTTTTGACGGCCGGGTCGCCGTCGTAGGCAGCTTGCACGTCGAGCGCAAGCGCTTCGCGGAGCTGCGGGAGCTGTTCGAGGAACTGGATCGTTTTGGCTTGGCCAAGGGCTTCAAAATCGCGCTCGTCACAGCACATGTCGCTGGCACCGGCGTCGTGCCGCAAGGCGCGGCCTATCTGCTGCGTGAGCTTGTCGTGCAGACCGTCGATCAAGTCGCCGACATGGTACAGCACGTTCCCCATGTGCAATCCCTCGCGGCGGCGAAAGCCGGGGTAGAGGATTTCTTTGAGATCCTCGGCGCAGCCGATGATTACGTCGTAACTGGGCAGCGGGCAATGGCCCAGATGGTGGATATGCTGGACTTCGGAATAGGTCTGCACAATCCGCCGGGTCAATTCGGGGAGCAGTTCTTTGAGGCGCAGGTCCGTGGCCATGGGTGTTGGGGGGAGCGGGTGTCGGGTTGCGGGTGCTGGGTGGCAGTTGTCGGGCAGCGGGAGGTAGATTGGGGGAAATGTTGCCGGGTCGGAGTCGCCGGCGCTAGCGAAGCCGAACTGCGGCAAGCAGCCGGAAGATCGGCAATTTCCGGCGACTTTGCGGGGGAATCTATGCCATCTTAGCGCGTTTCGTCCGCAAAAGCCATCGACTCCTTTCTGATTTCGGATCGTCTTGGCGGGCAAATTCAGCAAATTCGACGTGGTCGGTAGAGTCGCATTGTCGCCATTCCCGCCGCGAAAGTGTGCGTACTTTCGCCGTATGAATGGCGACAAGGGCTTGTACGCGAAACATCCACTGCATTTCCGGCCCGATTCTCCCTACAATGAGGCGTAGAGAATGCCACTTAGGCACTTTGCCCCCATTGGCATTACACTCCGCCCAAAATTCTGCACTTCCAACAAACGAGATACACGGTCACTCAATGTCGTTAATCCAGGCTTATATCAAAGGCTATCCCTTCAACCGCAGCCGCACGCTCGATTTGCTAAATCGGATCGAGGAGTTGCCCTGTCCGGCCGCCGTGCTGGGTTGGCGGCCCGGTCCCGGTCGGGCCCATATTGCGTGGCAGCTCATGCATGTGGCGGTGACCGAGGAGATCTTCGCAACCGAGCGGTTGGCCCCCGAGAAGCCGCGGCACTTTGAAGAGTTCTGGCCGCGGTTTCGCGGTGGCAGCACGCCCGACGACTCGATTCCTTCGTCAATGATGATCCGCGAAGTGCTGAGTGCCTCGCGCGGGCATTTACTGGCGACGCTGCACGACTTTAGCGACGAGCAACTCGCAACGATTCTCCCGGCAATGGTCGCGCGCGGATTCACGTTAGAGCAGATTTTGCATTTGATTGGGTTTCACGAAGCCCATCATCAGGGCCAGGCGCATCTGACGTTGAATTTGTATAAGGCGGCGCATGGGATCGCGTAATTTTTCGGTGTAAGCCGCAAGTGATGCATTCACAGCCCGCTGCATAAACAAGGGAACCTATTCACAACCCGCAGCGTGAGCAAGGGATTAGCACTGGGACTACCAGGCTGCGCGGTTCGTCCCTCGCTGACGCGTCGGGCTAGAATTTGTAAATCCCTCGCTGACGCTGAGGTTTGGATTAATCGACAAAGACTCGCCCAACTTTCTCATCTGTCTATAATATTTTGCGTTAAGCCAACCCTGCCGTCTGCGCTGACACATCGCGCGGAGTTTTGATTCTAGTACTCGACCCAAGTAAGGCAACCTTGACCATGCATAGACCACGCAACTTAGCCGAACTCCGCGACTCGGGCTGGAAATCGAAAACGGTGAAACAGGAGATCTACGACAATTTCTTGGGTATGCTGCGCGATGGCGAGGAACTCTTTCCAGGAATTGTGGGCTACGACCATACGGTCATCCCCGAGATCAATATCGCCCTCTTGGCGAAGCACGACTTGTTGTTCCTAGGTGAAAAAGGCCAGGCCAAGAGTCGCTTGATGCGCTCGCTGCCGAGGTTTTTAGATGTTGAGATTCCTTATTTGGACATTCCCGACGCGCCTTTTCACGACGATCCGTATCACCCCATCAGCGCGGTGGGGAAGCGGTTTGTCGCCGCTCATTCGCCGCAAGAGACGCCAATCGGCTGGTGGCCGCGGGCTGAGCGATATGCCGAGCGTTTGGCTCCGGGAACCAAATTCGCCGACTTGATTGGCGAGATCGATCCCAGCCGTTTGGCCGGCGGCGTGAGCATGGGGACCGAAGAGGCGCTCAGTTTCGGTCTGATTCCGCGGATGCACCGCGGCATCTTCGCGGTCAACGAATTGCCGGAGCTCGACGAACTCGTCCAAGTCGGGCTGTTCAATATCCTCGAAGAACGTGACGTGCAAATCCGCGGCTATCCGATCAAGTTTGATATCGACGTGTTGATTCTGTTCTCGGCCAATCCCAGCACCTACAACCGCTCGGGCAAAGTGATTCCGCAACTCAAGGACCGGATCGGCTCTGTCATCAACACGCATTACCCGCGCGAGCGCGAATTGGGAATTCAAATCCTGACGCAAGAGGCGGAAATCGACCTGGGAGGCGAATACCCGGTGGTCGTGCCGTATTTCATGCGAGAGATCGTCGAGCAGATCACGATCTGCGCGCGGAAGAGCAAATACATCGACCAGCAATCGGGCGTGAGCGCGCGGTTCAGCATTGCCAATTATCGCACGATGGTCGCCAGCGCACGGCAGCGAGGCGTGCGGCTGGGGGAAAAGCCGGCCGTGCCGCGGATCAGCGATTTGGGGCATCTTTATTCGTCGTCATTGGGGAAGCTCGAACTCGATCTGATGGGAAGCCACCAAATGACCGAGCGGCAAGTGCTCGACGCGGTCTTGGCCGAGGCGATTCAAACCGTCTTCGCAGAATACGTCGAGAAGCACGGCCTGGAACAGATCGCCCAGATATTCGCCGAAGGGGTTAAGATTGAGGTCGGCGACCAGTTGCCCAGCGCCGCCTATAGCGAACGGTTGAAGCGCGTGCCGCCGATTTGGGATAAGGCTTTTGAAGTCAACGCGAGCCAAGATGCCGCCGTGCGCGCCAGTTGCGTTGAATTTGTGCTAGCGGGGCTCTACGCGCTCGACAAAATCAGCCGCGGCCAGCACCACGGGCGGATTGTGTATGAGGTATAGGTGGTTTTTGGTGAGTCTGGAGGATAGTACGGGAGGCTAGAGGCTGGTGAAAGTTCATCAATCTTCCACCATTTCCTTTTTTCCTTTTCCCTTCGCATTTTTTCATCGTTCATCGTTCATCGTTTTTTCCACCTCCCGCTGTAGCTCTTCATTCTTCTGCCACAGCGTCAGGGTCATGCCGGTCATGACGCAAACCAAGCAGCCCAGGCCGATTGCGTAATGGCGATCCAATTTGTCTAGCGAAATCGCTGCGCTGGTGATGATCGCGGCCAGCATGACCGTGAAACCGGCCAGCGAGACCCCCAACAGATGGGTCTTCTTGAATCGACGCCGGTGCTTTGTCGGTCGATCCGCACGGATCTGTGCGTCACTATCGCAAGCGGCCGGTTGTCGCCCGGATCGGGCTCCTAAATCGAGGTGCCAGGAATTGTCCTCGTCCCCTGCCAAGAGTTGGTCGGCGGTGTTGACCAACCGTTGTGCCGTACTCAAGCGCGTGTTCCAGCGACCCGTTTCACGCAATGCGGGCAACTCGGCAGGGCTATTGATGCCCGTCATGCTCGCCGACGTTAACCCCGCCGCCGCATTAACGACTCCCAATGTGCCGCCGCAGCGAAAGCACTTCGCCGCGGCCTGTTGCCCCGAGGAATGATGCGGGACATCTTGACGACAGTGCGGGCACCACATGTTTTCACCCCTTCGATTGAGCCTAAATGGCGGCCAGAGATTGCCGGAGACAACCGCTAGCGGAGCTATACTCTATGCGCGTAAAACGCGCAATGAGAGCGGTCGTCATCAAGGGTTCATCGTCAGGATAACTGCTGCGAATCCACGGAAAGAGATGCTAGCAACCCGTTGCGGCAGCTTGCCGCTTGTAAGACGGATTTCCAATTCGTTATTTGGCGGGATCGGACGGAATGAAAATCCGTCCTACAGGTTCGGACGGGAAGTCCGGATCTACTTGGCCGCGTTCGGATCATCTCCCCGCAGCCAATCGGCCAGCAACTCCAATTCACGGCGGCTCAGCTTTCCGGGCGTGCCGGTTTTGGGGTCGCCGGCAAACGCGGGCATCCGGTCGTTATTAGTGTTGTAGAACCTCGCGTGGCCCGGATTAGCAATGAACTCCAGCAACCACTCGCGCGAGCCATAACCTTCGAGATCAGGATACGTGTCCTCTTTCATCGACCAATCGACCTTGCCGCGAAAATGATGGCACGATGCGCAATGGTCCGAACTGTTGAGTAGCTTTTGCCCGGCGGCGATCAGTTCTTGCTGCTTTGGTTGGGCTTCAAGCTTTTGTTGCGCGGGAAGCTTGGCTTCGGCCGAGAGTGCGACGGCGACTTGCTCCAACTGTTGCATGTCGAGGGTCATATCGTTTTGGACATACCCGGCCATCTCGCCGTCTTTGTGCTTCGTGTTGCCGAAGTAGATCGCGTCATGGGCTTCGCGGAGAAACGCCAAGGCATTGTTCACTACAGCCGGATTCGCCGGTTCGAGCAGCTTATCGATCCGGAGATGACTAATTTTGGCTTTGTCCAAAAGACCCGCGATCCAAGCACGCGAGGCGAAGCCGTACAGATTCGGCGCCCCGCTGGGAGGGAAGATTACTTCGCCTTCCATATTTCGTTTCACTACAGCGGCCTTGATCGGGTTTCCCTTCTCGTCCTTCTGTTCCACTGTTTCAAACGCGGGCATCAGCATCCGCGACGCGGTGGCTAACCATTCTTCAGATAGTTTTTTTACTGGAGGGGGTGCATTTCCCAGTTGTGGGGGCTGGTAATAATCGTGACAACTGAGACAATTCTGCTTAAAGAGTTTGGGGCCTTGAGTCATCGGGTCGTCACGCAACAAACTCAACGCGCCGGTGACGGGAATCTTGCGCGGTCCGCTTGCCAATTGGACGGCACGTTTCGCTTCGCGCTCGGCTTCTTCAACGCCGCTTAGGTAGTTGCGCGATTTGATGTATGCATCGAACTTGGCCTTATTGGCGGCGTAATTCTGTTCGGTCGCCGCGTCGACAAAGTGATGGTTTTTGTCATAAGACTTGATTTTGATTTGTTTTTCAAGCTCGGCGAATTTCGTCGAATCCTCGCCGCGGGCGAGCGTGTCTTCGTGGATCGAGGCATAAGTTAACCACGCCGCACCGCCCAGCACGCAAAACAAGAAGAGCACATTGAACCGATGTCCCAACTTCCAGCGACCGACAATTGGCATCAGGAATAACACCAACATCAATAGCCCGGGGATGAAAATGGCCCCTAACTGCTCGCCGAATTCTCCTTGGCCCTCAAACAATTTTAGGAATTGAAACAGGAACAGAAAATACCACTCGGGCCGTGGTGGAAAATCATTCGACGAACTATCGGCCGGAGCCCCCATTTCGGCCCCCAAATGCGCCGTGTCGCTCCATTCGGTCCGGCCGCTGATCGCCGGCCAAAATATCAAAAAGATCACGGTCAGCAAGACCGCCAGACAGGCGATCGCGTCTTTCAGCACTTGATCGGGCCAGAATGTGGTATCAGCCGCGGGGTCGGGTTTTACAGCATGGATGCCATGTTTGCGAAAAATGGCGATATGCAGCACCAAAAATCCCACTAAAAGCACCGGCAACACGCCCGCGTGGAGTGCGAAGAACCGCGTCAATGTAAGTTGGCCGTAATTGCCTCCCCCCACCGCCAAGACTTGCGCTTCTTCTCCCACGCCCGGCCCCAAGCCGAGCAAATTCGTGGCGACGATGGTGGCCCAATATCCTTTTTGATCCCAAGGAAGCAGATACCCCGTCAACGCCAGCCCCAGCGTAATCATCATCAGGATCAGGCCGAGCCAAAAGTTGACCTCGCGCGGAGCGCGGTATGCGCCGTCGATCACGACTTGCATCAAGTGCAGTACCAACAGCACCACCATGGCTTGGGCCATAAAATGATGCAGCCCGCGAAGAAACCAGCCCCCGCTCATTTCATGCTGGATGTAATAAACACTTTCCCAGGCACTGGTACTGCCGGGACTATAAGCCATCCACAAAAACAGGCCGGTGATCACTTGGGTGAAAAAGGCGAAGACCAACGTGCTTCCCCACACATAGCGCCACCGCGATCCGCCAGGGATTCGTTCGTACAGTGCTTCGTGCAGCAACGCACGGATGCCGGTGCGGTTTTCAAGCCATGTCATCAAGCCGTTCATGCCTTGACCTTTTTCTCTTCGCGGCCGGTATGGAAGTTTTGAAACTCGACCCACAACGATTTCTGCCCCTTTTCATCCTCGATCTTCCAAGTCAGTTCGTCGAGCCTGCGTGGGCTGGCGCAGGGATCAATTGTCTCGCCGTTGACCTCGAAGGCGCTGTTGTGGCAAGGACAAAGGAACTTATCGCTTTCCTTGGTGAAACTGACCGCGCAACCTGCGTGCGGGCAGGTGGCATTAAGGACCTGAAACTGATTCGGGTCGGTATCGAGGCGGCGGATATAGACCGCGCCGATAGGAACCTGGGGATAGAGATTCCAGGCATCGACCTTATCGGCGATGACCTGAAAGAGTTGCGGTTGAGTCGAGATCGAATCGAGCGCGGCGACACGGACGAATTTGCCCGCGGCGCTCTTTTTGCGGAGCGGGTCGGCAAAGACCCACAACCCGCTAACCAGCGGCACGAGTCCGACAATCGCGCCGATCACCGCGGCCGCGGCGGCGGTTAGAAAGTTCCGGCGGGGAGGAACGCCGGTGACTGGAGAAGCGTTTGTCGGCTTGGCCGGCGCGGGGTTTTGAGGCGGTTTGACGGACATGGCGTAATTTGATTTCAAGGATATTGAGGATGAACTTATGAATGCGGCGATTGCAGCAGCGCTTTCCCGGCGGCATCGAGGACGCGTTGCTTGGCGATTTCAAAGGTTTCCTCGATAAATGCTCCCGCCGCCGCTTTGTGTCCGCCGCCGCCGAAGAGTTCGGCCAGTTTGTTGCACTGCACATGGCAGCGGCTGCGAAAGCTGATTTTGAAACCGCCGCCCGCTTGCTCGACCAGGATGATCGCTACCTGGGTACCGCCGACGGTCAACGTATGGTTGATCACGTCCTCGGTATCTTGCGGCAGAGCGCCGGTCGCTTGAAAATCATTGAGCATTGCGGCGGTGTAGATCAAGCGTCCCTCGTGCAGCGTTTCGGCCCGCGCCAAAATTCGTCCGACGAGCTTGACGCGCGCGAGCGTGTCTTGTTCGTAAAGTTGATTATAGATTGTTGCCGGCTTGGCACCGGCATCGATCAGTTGCCCGCCGCGTCGATAGGTGTCGCCCGTTGTTGAGCCAAAACGGAACCAACCGGTGTCGGTCGCCAAAGCCGCAAACAGGGGCGCGGCGATTTCTGGCGTGAGCGTCACCCCCAGGTGTTCGGCCGCTTCCGCAACCAATCGCCCGGTCGCTTCGGCGGCGGTGTTCTTAAACGCCTCGGCCCCCAGATCGTCGCCGCTTTCATGATGATCGAGAATGATTTTTTTGGCCCGTGTTTGTTTAAGCACCTCCCTCATCAGTCCAAGCTGAGCCCAGGCGCTTGTATCTAGAACCATCAGCACCTGAAAATCGTCAGCCAACAATTCAGCGAGCGTGACATCGACTCCAATTGCTTGCAGCTCACTGTTGGGATCGATGAACTGCAAATTTTGCGGGATGGCTTGGCCGTTGACGATCCGCACTTTTTTACCCAGCGCGCGGAGTACTCCCGCCATCCCCAGTTCGCTCCCCAGCGCGTCGCAATCGGGGCGGATATGGCTGGTCAATAAAAATCGTTCATGGCCGCGGATCACCGCGACAAAGCGGGGCCAATCAATGGTACTCATTCGATCTTTTTAGCAAAGGACGTCGGAATAGGCGATTAGTCTAGTCGCCCGGGAACGACTGTATTGTGTAAGGGTAATGGGCTTTGGTCTAGTCGAGCCTGTGGTATGGAGCAAACTGCTGAGCTTATTGATCGGTTGCCAGTGACACAAGCTCCCTCGTGCGAGCCACATCTTGCTGCAATTGCGCGACCAACTCAGAAACGCCCGCAAATTGCTGAATGTCGCGCAACCGCGCTACGATGTCAACCGCGAGCGTTTGGCCATAGAGATCGCCGCTCCAATCGAGCAGGTGAACTTCGAGCTTTTGCGCCGCTTCGCCAAAGGTGGGATTCGATCCGATGTTGATCGCTGCGGCATGGGTTTGACCAGCAATCGCGACGAGCCCCGCATACACGCCCGGCTGGGGGACGAGAGTTCGCACGTTGGTCAAATTTGCTGTGGGAAAACCGATCTGGTTGCCGCGCCGAGAACCGACCGCGACTTGGCCGCTCAATTGATACGGTTGGGTCAAGAGTTTGTTGGCGGCGGCGATTTCTCCGCGTGCTAGTAAATCGCGAATCCGCGAACTCGAGACCCAAGTTCCTTCGGTTTCAACCGGGGTGACGATCTCGCAGGTGATCGCGGCTTGTTGACAGAGCCGCTCGAGTAACGTCACATTTCCCTCGCGATTTCGTCCGAACCGAAAATTTGGCCCTTCGACCATGACCCGCGCGGCCAGCGCCCCTTTCAAGATCTGATGAAAAAACTGGCCCGGTTCCAAGCGGAGTAAATTCCAATCGGTGGGATACGCCCAAACCGCGTCCACTCCCAATTTCGTGAGCAACTCGGTTTTCCGTTCGGCGCACGTCAGCGGGATAGGGGCGGATTGGGGCTGCAGCAATTCCAACGGATGGGGATCGAACGTAAGCACCACTGCCGGTCCACCGCACCGTTTGGCCGCGGTTCGCAGGCGTTCGATGAGTTGCGCATGTCCCGCGTGGACCCCGTCGAAATTTCCCACCGAGACGGCCCCTCCCCCACAATGAGCCGCCGCGGACGACAAATCGCGATACAACGTCACGGAACGAGGCGGGGGGTGAAGTGAAGAAACAGGAAATTGACCGAATGATACCAGCGATTCGGCGGATAGCCGAGAATGGGATCAACGGCCGCTGGATTGAATCGTTCGTGATTGGCGTGATTTTCAGTGATTGGCGCACGCGAGTAATCGGAACTTCGCGCTGCAGTCGTTTGTTCCTTATGTTATGATAACATCCATGTCGTTTTCTGGTGAGGGCCGGACGGAAAGCTGGCCTGAATTGCCGGCAAACATCCCCTTTCGCCCGGATTATCCGGAGATTCAAACTCTTCGCAGCCTCAACCGATTATTAATGGAAGAGCAACAATTTTTCCCGGAACTGGCGACTCGGTTGGGCGCGATTGATATCGGGTCAAATAGCGTTCGTTTGATTATCGCCGAACCGCTCCGCGGCGGCAATTATCGGATCTTGGATGAAGAACGCGAATCCACCCGCTTGGGGAAGGCGCTCAATTCCACCGGCAAGCTCGACCCCATCGCGTTTGATCAGACGCTCGCCGCGCTAGGGCGATTCAAAAAGATCGCCACTGGATTTCAGGTTTCGCAACTGCGCTGTATCGCCACATGCGCCGTGCGTGAGGCAACCAACCGTGACGAGTTCGTCCGCCGCGCAAAGGAAGAACACGACCTCAATGTTGAAGTCATCAGCGGTCACCAGGAAGGCCGCTTGGCGTTTATCAGCGTCCAACGGGCGTTTGACTTGACCGGCAAGAACGTCGTCGTGGTCGATATCGGCGGCGGCAGCACCGAGTTCGTGATGGCCAGCGGCAACGCCATCGAGGCGATCTATTCCACGTCGCTGGGTACGGTGCGTTTGACCGAGGCCCACGGCTCCGACCCCAGCGCCGCCCCCGGCGGCTATGAAAAACTGGCGGCCGAGATCGAGGACTCACTCCGCAAGCACACCAAAAAACCCCTCTTCGCCCCCCACTTGCTCATCGGCACTGGAGGCACGTTTACCACCTTGGCCGAAATGATTATGGCCCAAAAGGGGCAATTCGGCCTACCGGTGCGCGGCTATCTCGTAACGCGTGCTGAAGTGAGCCATCTGCTTGACCGTGTCCGCAAGGTTCCCCTCAAGCAACGCCGCAATATCCCCGGCATGACGCCGGATCGCGCCGATATCATGGTCACCGGATTAGCAATCATCGACCGGATCATGGCGCGGTTCAAGATCAATATGCTCCAAATCCACAATCGCGGGCTACGCGACGGCTTGATCCTGGCGATGCTCGACGAATCGCAAGTCAACGCCGAAGCCGATCCGCGATGTCGTGAAGTTTCGGTTGAGCGGTTCGCCAACGCCTGTAGTGGCGAACCGGAACATGGACGGCATGTTGCGTTGCTTGCGGGGCGGATTTTCGACCAACTGCAAGAACCGTTCGCGCTCGACCCGACCGACCGGCCGCTGCTTGAAGCGGCGGCGCGGCTGCAAGATGTGGGTTATTTGATCAACTATGACCAGCATCACAAGCACAGCTATCATTTAATCCTCAATAGCAACATGCTCGGCTTCCGCCCGCGCGAGTTGCAATTGATCGCCAACGTCGCCCGCTATCATCGCGGGGCCAAACCGAAGCAGAAACACGAAAACTTCATCCAAATTGAGAAACCGGATCAAGACAAAGTCCGTCATTTGGCGGCGATCCTACGCGTGGCCGGGGGACTCGACCGCAGCCGCACGCAAGTCGTCCGCGGCGTGCAAATGGAACGCAACGGGAAAAAAGTGCGGATTTTGGCCGAGGCGGCGAATTGGCCGGAGGTCGATATCTGGGGCGCGCGCCGCCGGACCGAGATGTTCAACGAGGTCTTTGACTGCGAATGTGAAATCGATTGGGCAGAAGGCGCGTCGGAGGCGGCGGAGGGAGAATTCAAAACTGCCAATCATCTGGACGGCACTCAACTAGCCGGCGACGGCGCGGAACTGATTCGGCTATTTCGCGAATCCTTAGACACAGTCGAATCCAAAAGTGATGCTGAAAAAGCGTCTTAACAAAACAGTCGGCGAGTTCAATCAGACGCTGAGCGGGGACTACGGCAAAGATAATTTTCGAGAATTCATCGCTGCGTAACAAATTCAGCGACAATTTTCCAAGCCAAAATTGCCCATCTTACCCAATCTCAATAACCGGCAAAATTTATTAAACCCATACAGACTCACCTGCCGATAGTCAGGGCGCGAGAGACTCTTTTCGTTTGCGCCTTGATAGCAAGTGAGTGGAATTATGCGATCAAAAAATGCGGCTTTCGGAATCAATGCGTGGTTGGTGGTCGGCTTGGCGGTCGGACCATTGGCGGCGCAACAACCTTCCTCCACCGGCTTGTTTGGGATTCGTTCTAATAATATCGCGAACGAAAGCTCGTCCGCCGCTGCGGCACAAACCAATGCCTCCAAACCCGCCAACGAACAGGTGCCTAAACGAAATTCTTTCAGCCAATTCGGTGCCGATAGCAAAATCCGCTCGAACCAGCCGACTCGCCCCAGCCAAAAGAGTTCGCCCGAGTCCTTCCGCGGCATGACCGAAGCGCCCCGCTTCACGCCCAACGCCGCCGGTTCCGCCGGCCGATACACGCCGTCGGCAAGCGCCAGCGGTCCAGTGACCAATCCGCAGAATATCGTGGTGGAAGAAGTCCCACTGATCCCACGCCGCAACGCCGCTCCCAGCCCGTATCAAAATCCCACCCCCGCCCCCGCTTCGCAAACTCTCGCCGCGCCGAATAACTTCAATAATTCCTCCCGTCAGTTGCCTACGACGATTCCGCCCCAAGTGGATATCGGCTCGACGGGTATGAAGGGAATGGCCGCCACGCCTGCTGAACTGCCCGCGACCAGCGCGGGCAGCCTACGCGAACGCCTGGCCGCCGCGCGCAAGAGTGCGGCCGCGCCTGCCGCGAATCCAACCCGGGTTGCCGCCAATCCCGGCATGATCATCAGCGAAGCGCCGCGCATGGTTCCTGGCCCGGCGAACAACGCAGCCACTCCGTTTAGCACCTCGTCGCGGTTCAATCCCAAATCCGTGCAGAACCGCAACCCCCAACCGCAGGAAATTATTAACCCGTTGGTCGATGCGCCGGCCGATGCCTCGGCCGTATTACCGAATTTGGGACCGAACAATTCCGTCCTGAATTCATCACATAAAGTCAACAACGACGCCGCTAACGCCGCGACGACGCTCGGCGAATCCAACCCTAATCTTACCTTCGGCCAGGAAACGCCGTCCGCCGTCAACGAGCAATCGGTGACGAACGGTATGACCGGCCCGCGCGCTTCGGCGCGCAGGGGATTTACCCAAGATACCCCGGTCGAGCGAACCGCCGGTAATGAACCGCATAACAGCGCGCTCTCCACCGCCAACGAAGTTGGCTCATCCGCCGGAAGCTCCGCATCCTCGCCCATCTTATTCTCGCGTCAAACGCCGCAAATCAGCGTCGAAACGACCGGTCCCCGCACGATCACCGTCGGTAAAGAAGCGACCTATGTGATTACGATCAAAAACCTCGGCGAATTGGCCGCACAAGACGTGACCGTCAGCGTCCGCGTCCCTGATTTTGCCGAAATCCTCAGCGGCAAAACCAGTAGCGGCTCAGTCGAAACGCCCCAGGCCGCGATGCCCGCCAAAGAGAACGCCGTCGAAACGACCGCCGCACCCGGCGAGCCGATGCACTGGCAGCTTCCTCGGCTCGAAGCCCGCGGTAAAGAAACCCTCACCTTGCGGCTCGTTCCGCGCAAGAGCCGCCCGTTTGAACTGGGCGTGCAATGGTCGATTTCGCCGGTCGCCTCGCAGGCCATGGTCGAAGTCCAAGAGCCGAAACTGAACATGACCCTCACCGGTCCCGAAGACATCCTCTTCGGCCAAACCAAAATCTATAAGCTCACGCTCAGCAATCCCGGTTCCGGCGACGCTGAAAACGTCACGATCCATCTTTCGCCCCTCGGCGATCAAAGCGGCGCGATGACCAAGCATCAAATCGGCGCCTTGCCCGCCGGGGAAAGTAAAGTGGTTGAAGTCGAAATGACCGCGCGGCAAGCGGGCAAGATCACGATCAAATCGCAGGCCACCGCCGACGGCGGCCTGCAAGCCGATGTGGTGCAGGAAGTTTTGGTCCGCCGCGCCGGGATGAATGTCGCCGTAACCGGCTCCAAGAGTAAGTATGCCGGAACCGTCGCCGCATATACCATCCAAGTCAGCAACCCCGGCAATGCTGCGGCCGAAAGCGTCCAACTTTCCGCCCAACTTCCCCCCGGCGCTAAATTTGTTTCGGCCACTGGCGGTCAACACTCGCCCGAATCAGGCAAGGTCACCTGGACCATTCCCGCTGTTCGCTCGGGAGGCGAGCAAACCTTTGAACTCAAGTGCCTATTGACAGCTCCCGGTCAAAACAAGCTGACGGTCAATGTGGCGGCGGCTGGCGATTTGACCGCCAACGGAGCCGCGGCGACGCAGGTCGAAGCGTTGGCCGATCTCAAGCTGGAAGTCATCGAACCGAAAGGCCCGCTGCCGGTCGGTGAAGATGTCCTCTACGAAGTTCGGCTCAAAAACCGCGGCAGCAAAAGCGCCGAAAAAATCGTCCTCAGCGGCTTCTTTAGCGAAGGAATCGAACCGGTCGCCGCCACTGGCGCGGCGCACGAACTCGACGCGGGCATGGTCCAATTCCAACCGATTGCGACGCTGGCCCCCGGTTCCGAAGTGAGCCTGAAAATCAAAGCCCGCGCTACCCAGCCGGGCAACTTGATCTTCCGGGCTGAAGCGGTTTGCGAGGCCGACGGGACCAAGCTGGTGCAACAATCGACGCAGCTCTTCTACGGCGACGACAATGTGAACGCGAAAGAACCGCGTCCGGTCGCTGGCCCGGAAGACGACATCAACGCCCCGGCACCGCTCCCCTCGCGTTCCACGCTTGGCTCGTCGCGTCGGCAACCGGCTGCGGCGGTGAACACGCCAGCCGCGCCCCCCGTGGTGACGCCTGCAATATCGCTGCCGATGAATACGCCTTCGCCCACCGGCAGCACTTATGTTCCGCTCGACGTGTCGCCCGCAGCCAACGCTCCGGCCACCAATCCACCCGCGGCGAACGCCCCGGCGAGCTTGTCGCTGGGCAAATAGCGCCGCTAACCGCGTTTACCGGGTGCGAAATTCACTCAATAACGCGTTCGCGCGCAGGCATTTCTAGCGATAATCGGGCCAAAAGCACCGGTTTTCACTCGAAATCGACACCGCAATACGTCGAAAAAACGCGAAATAACGATAAAATAACTGGTTGAATCGACCAAAAAACGGGACATTTTCGGCACAATTCACGGTATTGACACGACCTTATCGCGAAAATAAAAAAATACACGCAATAATAAATTGGCACGACGCGATATTGTACGCCCATTATCGGCTTGGCTGGCTTAAGCCGTCGCCGACGGAAAAATGCCAATCAACTCGTGTCATGTAAATAAACTCCGTTCTAAAATTTGACATCCCCGCAGCAGCAATGTAATTTGCAAGAATCAGCCAAATCAAGGAACTCGTTGGGAAATTATCACTCACTCATTCCGCTGGTCGCGTTCGTAATGTCGCACTCGATTCTCATGCCAATCGAACGCAAACTCAAAATCGCCGTACTGCTCTTTGTCGTCTTCATTGCCGGCATCGTGTTTGCCTTACCTCGACTCCAATTCTATCAACTCATGGGGCGGTGGTTTTCTGTCAGGATCGTGGACGTGCTCGAAGCTCCGCAAACCGTCTCGGGCTGGAGTGAGGATGGCTTGCAGTTAACTGATGGACGAACCATTCAACTCCCCGGTCTTCAAAAATTGCCGACAAAATCCGCGGCCTTGAACGAGGCGACCAAACGAGGCATCGAAATCGCCAGCGACGGCCGCGTCTTTGGCCTCGTGCGCGTGCATCATTGGTGCGGTAATGATCCCGTGCGGGAACACATCTCTCGAGTAAATATTGCCGAACTGTTGAAGTTCTTGCGCGAAGGTGAATCTTCAATCACTCTTTCCAAAGAGGCGATGAAATGCGTCTCAACTAATCCAGGCGGTCAATTTCTGTCTGGGCATGGCTGGGATATCGGCGAGTATGGTGACTTCCAATCTTGGACCAAATTGGCGGATGCGACCAAAATCGCCGCAGTCAATTCAGAGAAGAGGAATCCATAACGCCCATTTCATTTCTTCACGATGATAATCGCTAACTTGGGCGCAGCGCCCCATTCTGAAGGCAACTCTTACGGATGACAGATCGCCGGGTGCCGCTACCGAATTGCCGCCACTGCCGTTCAACCGTGTGAGAATCTCGATAATTTCATCAAGCATGGAATTTTCTTCCGTCCGCCTTTGGTTGTAATGAAACACCGCCTTACGTCCGTTGGTAAGCTTGTTGGAGCGCGGAATAAACAAGATTTAGGAATATCATTCACTCTTGAGAAGTGCCTCGCATGAAACCCATCATTTTAATAATCCTAGCCCTGGCATTACTCGCGCCCACAACTGCGTTTGCCCAAGATGCCCTCAAGCAAGCTAAAGCTGTGAAGCAACCCGACGCCGTAAAGCAAGCCAACGCCGTGAAAACGGACTTGAAAAAACTTCAGGGAACTTGGGCCCGGATTTATGTGATTGCCAACGGCAAGAAATTTGAAGACGGCAAGGAAATTGCGGAAGGCAAGATAACGGAGGATGGCAAACAGCCGGAAGAGGGCAAGCAAGAGCCGGCTAACGAGATCACGCTCACCATCGACGGGGATAAATACGGCGGCGAAACATTCCAGATCGACCCGTCGAAAAATCCTAAGCAGATCAACGTCTCGATGCGCGATGAAAACGGGAAACCCACTACCTTGCCAGGCATTTACGAACTGCAAGACGATCTGCTCAAACTCTGCTTCCCGTTTCCCTTTGAAGAGAAAATCGACAAACTCGGCATCCGCCCCGCCAAATTCGACGGCCCCGCCGGCGGGAACGATGTGCTGGAGGTTTACAAGCGAAAATCAAAGTAGCGGGCTGCAGCGCGGCTTGGTAATAGCAACGTGTCCCTGCCATTACCACCCTGTATGCTGGGCAAGCTCGTCTTGGCACATTAATGATCATCACTCTCATCGCATGGCTATCCCAGTCAAAACCAAAACTCCCTGCCCATTGAGCATCAGCAAGCGGAAGCGTAACGCCGCGAACAAACTGGCGGCATCGATCAAAAAGGGCCTTCCTTCCGGCTTGGCCCAACCCGCGCTCCGAACACTCGCCGCCGCCGGCTATTCCAGCCTGGACCAGATCGCAAAACACCGCGAGTCGGGCCTGCTCAAGTTGCACGGCATAGGCCCGAAGGCGATCGCCATACTCAAAGCGGAGTTGAAAGCGAGGAGTGAGTCGCTTTTGCCGTGAAACTTGCGCAATCTAACTCAGTTGATATGATCCTGAAAGAAAATATTATCATCTTGGCTATTTATCAGCGATAATCGGATCACGGTAAAATATCAGCCGCAAAATGCTTGCTTGATTATTGCCGCTGCATGACTCAAAATCGATTTACTATGAACCTGAAGTCACAAGGTGCGATCATTATTTGACAATTGACATTAACCGTAAACTGTTGCTGACATGAGTGAACTCAATTGGCTTGTTGGACATCGCTTTCAGTCACTCACACGTCGTGATTACGCTTGGGTATTTGACTTCGATAGGGAAGTGAATCTGGTTGTTGGTTGTCTATGGCGGCTTGTCGAAGCTGGACGGATACGATTGACAAGTCAAGATGACGGTCATCAGTTCGGACTTCCCTCTCCGATAGAAGCCGCTTCAGAAATTAACCGCCACATTGCTAACTCAACAGTAGTAGCTGTTGAATTGAAACAAGGTTTACTCGACTTGGAACTACAATTCGCCACAGGTCACAGGCTTCAGTTCATTGCCGATTCTTCTGGGTATGAGGCTTGGAACTTATATCAGCGAAACAGGCAATACATCGCCGTCGGTGGAGGCGAGTTGGCGATCGTTGACGATGATGAATTTAAGCGTAACGATTGATACAACGACAATCTCAGGGTGCCACGCTAGCCACGAGAATTAATTTAATCGACTGCAATGATTTCCGGAACCAGTACGAGTACTTCACGTCGTTTCCCGTTTCTCGTGAGAAAGGGGACATGGCGAAATATCTCGAATGGACCGAACATTCGCACGATTGTGCTTCGTGCAGCGAATGGAATCTACTTAAGCAAGTCGAAGGACGCGGGGTGAATCCGGCCGATTACCCCTGTATCCATCTGGCCTACCATTCGACGCACCCTTGCGACATCAATTCAAATGCCTGGGAGTGTCCCGATATGATTTTGGTACATGCGGAACATGAATACGGGATCCCGGTCCGCGATGGAGGTACTTCGGTAATTTGAATCGATTTATGCCCGTGGTGTGGTATAAAAATGTGAACAATTAGCGGCACGGATGCTATTCTGGTTATGCGAGTTTTTTGAGTTACAAGAGCGATTCAAGAATTTCAACATCCGTCTATACGTCTCAAATGCTCAAAAAAATCCCTCGGCAGCGATTTGTCGCCACCGGGGGATTTTTCGTAGTTAGAAAATGTCTCCACAACTTTTGTCCTGCGGATCGTTTCACCGCTTAGAATTTCTTCTCCATCTTTTCGGCGCACTTCACGCACACCGTGGTATAGGGGATCGCGTCGAGCCGCATCTTAGGGATTTTGCAGCCGCACTCCTCGCATTCGCCGTAGCTTCCCTCTTCAATCCGTTCCAAGGCGTGTTCGATCGAATCCAAGGTCAGTTCGTCGTTCTCCAACAGGCTCAGGCTAAACTCCTGATCGAAGTTTTCGCTGCCAATATCGGCCATGTGGATCGGCATCCGCGCCAAGTCGCTCCCCGCGTCGCCGTGGCCTTTCTTGAGTGCCGTTTCGGTCAAGTGGTTCACATCGCCGCGGAGCCGGGCACGGATAGCCACTAACAATTGTTTGTAAACCTTGGATTCAGTTTTCTTCATATAGATGCGCCTCCTCAGGTGTCACAAAGGGGGGTGGTTCCGTTCCGCACGGACAGGGATAGCCGGAAAGGTACAGACTTATTATTCTAAATGTACTGTTTTTCACTGTCAAACCGGTAGTTTGCGGGCGAAATACAGCCGCGAGCCGCCGTTGGCCCCTAAATCAGCCGCAGTTGAGGTATAAGTTGGAAAGTGCCGCCTTGGTAAGCAATATCGAGACGGTATTGTCCGGAAACGCAGTCTTTTTTTGTTCCTGCGATCTCCCTCCAATCCCTAAACACCAAACACCAGCACGCATCCGCGCTCCGCTTTGCGTCGCGGCTAACCAAAAACCCCCATGACCGACCGTGCCTTTCAACGCTGCGTTTCCCCCCAATGCGGGGCCACCTATAGCGTGGACGAGGTGCGCGTCGCCTGTAAGTGCGGCGAGTTGCTCGACGTGGCCTACGATTGGGATCGGCTACCGGTCCCCAAGTCGCTGGCCCATTTCGAGCAATATTGGAGTCGCCGCTATGAGCCGCTCTCGCTTAGCGGCGTCTGGCGGTTCCGCGAGTTGTTTCCCTTTGCCCCGGACGAAAAGATCGTCACGATCGGCGAAGGGCAGACGCTGTTGGCCAGCAGTCCCGGCGTGGCGGCCTATGTCGGCATCGACCGTGGCTCGGTCCTGCTGCAATACGAAGGGATGAATCCATCGGGCAGCTTCAAAGACAACGGCATGTCGGCCGCGTTCTCGCACGCCCACATGATCGGCGCGGAGCGGGCGGCGTGCGCCAGCACCGGAAACACCAGCGCGAGTTTGGCTCTCTATTGCGCCGTGACCAAACTGATGAAGGCGGTGATCTTCATCGGCTCAGGGAAGATCAGTTACGGCAAACTCTCGCAAGCGCTCGATTACGGCGCGTTGACGATCCAGATCGCCGGTGATTTCGACGACGCGATGACGCGCGTCAAACAAGTCAGCCAAGAGTTGGGAATCTATTTGGTCAACAGCGTCAATCCGTTCCGGCTCGAAGGGCAGAAGTCGATCATGTACCGCGTGCTCGAAGGGCTGCGGTGGGACGTGCCCGATTGGATCGTGGTCCCCGGCGGCAACCTCGGCAACAGCAGCGCATTTGGCAAAGCGTTTATCGAACTGATACAGCTCGGGCTGATCAAGCGAATGCCGCGGCTGGCGGTGATCAACGCGGCCGGCGCGAACACGTTGCACGAACTGTACAACAAACGGGGCGTGCGCTGGGGAGGGGGCAAGGCCAATTTTGCGCCGATTTGCGATTTTTATGACGAAATGGACGCCCACAACCGCCGCGCCAACACCATCGCCAGCGCGATCGAAATCAATCGCCCGGTGAATTTGAACAAGTGCCTGCGTGCGTTAGAAGCATGCGACGGCGTGGTCCGCGAAGTGAGCGAGCAGGAGATCGTCGATGCCAAGGCACAGGTCGGAGTAGGCGGTTTCGGTTGCGAACCGGCCAGCGCGGCCAGCGTGGCGGGACTGAAGCAATTGGTGGAAGAAGGAATCATCGGGCGAGACGAACGGGTGGTCTGCATCCTGACCGGGCATCAACTCAAAGACCCGACGATCACGGTCGGCTATCACACGACCGATCAGGAGCAATTCAATAAAGTCCTCGGCAGCCGCGGCGTGAAACGCGCCGCCTTCGCCAACCGGGCCGTGGCGGTGAATAACGATTTGAATGAGATTATCCAGGCGATACAGTTGTATAGTTAGGAGAGTATTACAATGCAGAGCTATCTCCAAGAGGAATTCTTACGAGTATACGCAGATGGGCACAAAGCCACTGCGAAGCGGATCATAAGGCGACTTTTAAATGCGTTTAATTCCCCGGAATTAGAAGAAAAGGTAAGTGAGATTGTACTCGACGAACTTCGGGGGCTTTATCACGGCGGTCTGGTAGTTTTTGACGGTGGAAGCAGTTTGGCAGATCACGGCTTGATCAAAATTGTTGACGACGATGGCACTTCGTTCGATGGAAACCTGCATGAGATTTGCTATAGGTATTTTGACGAGTGTGCTTAGCAATTGCGGCAGGAGGCACAGTCGAAAATCGAGTCAAACTGGTGTATCTTGTGTGTGCCACTAACACTGCCGATGTGCTTTTGCACCATTTCAACCAATGAATCCGCACAAGAAAGCGATCATTCGGGCGTTCATTTGTCCACTGCGGCGGAGGCGATGGCTTGAATCGCTGGCGTCGAGCAAACAACACAATCAAATGCTTGATCGGCTCAATCATTGCCGTGACATTGACGAGCGTTTTTCAACGATGCTGCCGTCAAATGCGAACGTCATCGCAATCTTGAAAGCCCACGGTGCTGCAGCAACCTGCTACGTTTTGTCGGATTCACCCGAGCTCGATGGTCAGGAAATGTCGTTAGATGCGGCGCTAGAGCAAGCAGCAATGAATGGCTTTGGCACCATCATCAGTTGTTTGCCTGGTCACCTCGCATACTACTATGATGAATGCGGAGAGCGGTGCATGTTGCTTGAGCGATAAGCTGTCGAACATGTTAATGCGGCACTGGCAAACTCTCTAACCGCGCAGTGGTTCAGGATCGTAGCCGTGGACGTCAGTCCACGGAAAACAGCGCGACAAAATCGCAAGCCGCGCAGCGGCGAAGGGATTATACGATTGTGCGCTATTTACAAGACAATGCTTCGCCGCTACGCGGCTTTGATTGACACATAGGGGAATATATTAATGGCTTTTGAGTTCCGTGGGCTTGCGCCGCACGGCTACGGTCCTGCGCCGCGTTGCGGCAATGATAATATCCAGTAATATTGATCATCTGCCATTCGGGAATCGCATCGCCGCGAATTGGGATTGCATTCTCACCAACCGCGTAGCGGTTTAGGAGCGTAGCCGTGGGCGCAAGCCCACGGAACACAGAATTATAAAAAACCCTCCTTCTCCCTTCTCTCTCATCTCTAATCTAGCCGCGCAGCGGCGGAGGAAAAGCGATGGCCGGATCATATGCGAATTTGCTCTATCACCTAGTCTTCAGCACCAAGCAACGCTTGCCGCTCATCAGGCCGACTTGGTAGGACGACTTGCATCGTTACCTGGGAGGGATTGTCAAGGGTGAAAGAGGGATTCCTCTGGAAATCAATGGAATGCCTAACCATGTGCATTTGCTCATCAAACTGAAACCGACAAACGCGATCTCTAATTTTCTGCGCCAGCTCAAAACCAATTCTTCAAAATGGATCAACGAGACGCACTCCACGACGGACAAATTCCATTGGCAAGATGGTTATGCCATATTTTCAGTCAGCCAATCGCAGTCGCTTGTCGTAGCCAAGTATATTCAGAATCAAGCCGAGCATCATCGGCGAAAGCCATATCAAGAAGAATTGCTGATGCTGCTCAAAAAGAATGGGATCGAGTTTGATGAACGTTATGTCTGGGACTGACTTCGCCGCTGCGCGGCTTTGATTGAAAAAGAAAAAGGAGATGATTATTCCCAAGTTCCGTGGGCTTGCGCTCACGGCTACGATCCTGCGCCGCTGCGCGGCTAATGCATTCTGTATTCATAATTTCCCTCTCCCCCTCGATTCGCCCCCTCGTTTGCCGTATCTTGATTGAATTCGCCGTTCGCGTTGAACGGTCACTCCCGCATTCAATCAATTCTTGCCGCAAATGTCCGCACCAATCACACTTGCTATTCACGGAGCCGCCGGGCGGATGGGGCAGCGGCTGATCGCGATGGGGGCGGCTGATCCCGCGTTCAAGATCGTCGCCGCGCTCGAATCGCCGCAGTCGGCCAAGATCGGCCAAGATGCCGGGACCGTTGCCGGGATCGAGCCGATCGGCGTGCCGCTCAGCGCCGCGTGGTTCGCGCCGCCGGCCGTGGTGATCGATTTTTCGGTCCCCGCCGCCGGGATCGTCATCGCGCGGAAGTGCGCGGCGGCTGGCGTACCGCTGGTGTTGGCGACGACCGGTTTTGCAGCGGCCGAGCAGACCGAGATCCGCGAACTGGCCAAAAAAATTCCTCTCCTCTGGTCCCCCAGCATGAGCCTGACGGTCAACCTGACGATGAAGCTGGTCGAGATCGCCGGGCGGGCGTTGGCCAATCATCCGACGGGGGCCGACGTGGAAATCCTCGAACGGCACCACCGAATGAAGGAAGACGCCCCGAGCGGTACGGCCCTCAAGTTCGGCCAGATCGCGGCCGAGGCGATGAACTTGACCAAGCACACCCACGGCCGCGAAGGCCGCCCCGGCAAACGGCCCCACGACGAGATCGGCTATCACGCCATCCGGACGGGCGATAACCCGGGGGAACACACGATCATCTTCGGGCTGCTGGGCGAGACATTGGAACTGACCGTCCGGGCAAGCAACCGCGATTGTTACGCGAGCGGAGCGTTGGCCGCGGCAAAGTTTTTAGCGGGGAAACCGGCCGGGCTGTACGGTATGAATGACGTGTTGGGGTTATAATGCAGTAACTACTATTTTCATTATTTTCCAATTGTCACTGGAGAAAAATTCATGGAATACCGCGTCGTTTTAGAACATTCCGAGGAAGGAGTCGCCGCGTCGGTACCCGGTCTGCCGGGTTGCCATTCGCAAGGAGCGACAGAAGTCGAAGCACTGGAAAATATCACCGAGGCGATTCGTGAGTATTTGGAAGTCGTGAACGAATTGACCCGCGATAAAGAAAGCAGACTTGTGACGGTTGAGGCGCATTGATGCTGAAATATCCCGGAGTGAACCACCTCCAAGCCGTAAGGGCATTGCAGAAAGTCGGTTTTCAAATCATTCGCCAAGGGAAGCACATCATCATGTCCGATGAGCAGCGGATTTTGACTATTCCACGACATAATCCCATCAATGCTATTACTATGGGCAATATTATTCGCGATGCCGGGTTAACCAACGACGAATTTCGAGACTTGCTATAAGATTCTCCCATGGCAAAATGCGAAGAAGGTTATCTCTGCGATGTGTGCGGGGCCGATGTGGCCGAGCTCACGGATAGCGATTTATATCTGCGTTATGTGATCGGGCTGCTCGATCCGGAAACGCTGCACACCACGCGCGAGCGGCACATTCGCTGCAATCCGACGCTGGCCCAGTTCATCGTCGCCGATTCGTTTGACCCGCCGATGATCGCCGTTTGCCCATTCGACAAGCGGCAACTCGATTCGGTGTATGTGAGAGCACAAGAGACGTTAGTCACCCGCGGCTATGAACGCTTGCGCGAACTGGCCGGGTTGGAATTGCCGATCATCGATTACCCGCTGCCGGAAGTGCGGCTGAAATATCAGCAAAGTCTGGGGGGCTGACAAGCAGGTTGAACAGAATCTCAAATTATGCCGCGATCAGCGGTCAATCCTTATCCCTTGAATCAACCTCGCAAACTCATCACTGCGCCTTCAACCGCGGCGGCGGAAGCGGCTCGATTTTTGGAGGGACTGAATCCTCAGGCAGCGGGGGAAGCGGCGGGGTTCTACGCGCAGGCGCATTCCCTGGAGCGGGCGACTGTGTGTTGGGCTGCACCGCGGCCGGCGGCGCGGGAACCTCTTCCACGCCCGGCACAGGCAACACCTCGGGCAGCTTGTATGCCGTGTCGCCGCTGGCGCGGGGGAGGTCGATATTGCCGGTCGGCGGCATCGCCAACGGGTAGGCGATCTTCGGGAAGTGCCAACCCTTCGGGCCGACCGAGCCGTAACGTTCTTCGGCAAAGCGGATGCCGTGGGTTTCGAGGATCGTGCCGGTCTGGGCTTCGAGCAGCGCGAGGTTGGTGTTGTATTGGACCAGCGCGAAGTTCTCGTTCCGCACCGCGTTGCCCCAATCGGTGATCGCCAACAGCACGGTGATATAAAGCGTCCGCCGGCCGGCTTGAAAATCGGCCAATTGTCGCTCGACGTTCTTAAACGCCGCCGCCCGCGTCCGTTGATAAGCGATGTATTGCTCGTAATTCCGTTCCAGATTGCGGTAACTGGTCGCCAACTCGTGATTCACTTGATGCAGCCCTTGCTCCAAATTCGCGCGGTCGCGCGTGAGCAGCAACTCCGACTGCCGCACTCCGGCGCGGGCTTGGCGCAGGCCCAGCGGCACCGAGAAATTCACCCCCGCTTGCCACTCCTGATAGTCGGCCGAATCGCCGACCAGGCGAAAGCCGTCGGGCGTTTTGCCGTCGATGCCGTTCCAACGATAAAGCGTGACCGCGTCGAGTTGCGGCTGGGCTTGGTTGCGCGAGAGCAGCAATTGCTGTGCGTCGGCGTCGAGGATCAGCTTTAGCTCAATCAGGTCGGGACGATACGTTTCGGCGAGCGTGCGGATCAATTCCCATTCGGTTCGCAGCTTTAGCACCGAAAGCGGCGTGGCCGGCACCAACCGCCGACCGTCGGCAGGGGGAATCCCCAAAAGATTCCGCAGCGCGGCCTCTTGCTGCAGCAAGTCGGCCTGGGCCCCGATCAAGCTCGCGCGGAAGTTCTCATACGACACGCGGGCCTGCATCACGTCGCCTTCGTCGATCTCCAGCCCGGCACTAAGCTTGGCCTCGGCCAATTCGAAGGCTTCTTTTCCTTGGGCGACTTGCTGCTCACGAACCCAGACGTCGATTTGAGCGAATTCAACGTTCCAATACGCTTCGATCACGCTGCGGACCAAATTCTGGACCGAACCCTTGAGTTGAAAAAAACTCCGTTCAGTGTTAAGCCGCGCGATCATGATCGGCGCGATGTTCGCGCGGTATCCTGCCCCGGACAACAACGGTTGCGTCAGAGCGAGTTCGGTGGTGTTGGTCGTGCTGGGGTTGAGCGGAAAGATCCCGGCGCGGTTGTCGCTGCGGTTGACGTTCACATTGGCGTCAAGCGTAGCACCGGTCAGGAACTGCTTGCTTATGCCGGAGGTCGAGTTGAACCCTTCGGCCTGATTGCCGACGAGGACCGATGCTGGGGACGGGGTAGGATTGAAAATCGCGCCGGGTCGGTCGGTTTGATTCCAGTTCGTGTTATTGCGCAGAACCGGATCAAACCGCCCGCGAGCTGCGTCGATTTGAGTATTGTTGATTGCGGGATCGTAGATCGTGGAACCCGAAGAAACGGCCGAGTTGCCGGCCAAAATGCGGACGACATCGCTGTTGGCCAGCGAGATCCGAATAGCGTCGTCGATCGAAAGCTGCCAATCGGCGTTTTGCGGAAGTTGCGCGGTAACCGTCGGCGGCGCGGGGATCACCGGCAGCGGCACAGGACGGAATTGCTCCGGGGCGCGGACTTCGATCCGCCGTTGCTCAGGCAAGATCAGGGCGCGCGGTTCCTGGGCGGCGAGGCAGTTGGAAAACAGCGCGGCACCGGCTGCGAGAGCAACGATCAAATGGTTGGCGGCGCGTGGCAAGTCGAGCTACTGTATTGAGGCAGAGGAGCGTTGATGGCGCGAATTCGACGCCACGGGCGCTGCTTTCGGTAAATTGATCCCGATATCGTGGGTGGGAAGATACCTCGCGCGGCGCGGCTGGATCCCCTGGCAAGGCGGGGAGGGATCGAGCGCGGGTGCGCCGTGCTAGTGGGACCATCGACTTGCGCGAATATGCGCCTTGAACTCGTTGTAACCAACCTGCCGAGTCCCCCCGTTTTAACTGTGATGGGTGAGATTCGCGTGGGGAAATCTGTAACGGTGGCGAAGAGTTGGCAAGCTGCGGAGAAAGTAGGGTCGAGGATCAGCGGGTGTGAGTCGTGCAAGCAAGTCAGGAGTAAAAAATGCAAAGCGTAGCAGGCCGCATTGACTGTTTTTCCTTCTTCGCTCCAGCCTTCAGCTTCCAGCCTCTACTCTCTCGACTCCGCTTTCTTCAGCAGATCGCGGATTTCGGTGAGGAGCTTGACGTCGGCCGGCGGTTCGACCGAAGGGGCGGTTTCTTCTTTCTTCTTAAACGCATTGACGAGTTTAATCACGATAAACAGGGCAAATGCGATAATCAAAAAGCTGATCACGGCATTCAAAAACTTGCCGATTTGCAGCGGACCTAGCGTATAAGTTGAGAAGTCGGCATTGTCTTTGCCAAAGACCGTGAAGAGGGGAGTAAACAAATCGGCCACCACCGATTTGACGATGTCGTTAAACGCCGCTCCGATCACCACGCCAACCGCTAAATCGACCACACTTCCCCGCATCGCGAATTCTTTAAACTCATCCAGAAAATTCTTGGCAAAACCCATGGCGGATGCTCCAATTAAAAATCCGTGTGCGAAGCTATAGGCGCAAAAAAAAGTTTGCGGCGCGAAGATCCATACAGACGGTGTTGCCAAGGCTGTCAGCGGAAAAACCGTTTCCCGTCAATCAAGTCATGCATTATTTCGTTGACTGCGATTCAGCAACTTCCGGCAACTCCAAATCCGCAATAAACAATTGACTCTGCCGATCTGGCGTGCGGTTACTGGTCCACATCAGTTTTTTGCCGTTGGGAGAAAAGACGGGAAGCACGTCGGCGGCCGCGTTGTCGGTCAGCCGCGTGATCGGGCCGGGGAGGATTTTGCCAGCCTTGGTTTCATACTTCATCAGCCAGAGATCGTAATTCGGCCGCGCCTTGGGATCGGCGTGGTCGGCCCCGGTCCAAATGATGTACGGCAGCGTCGGGTGCCAATACGGCGCCCAGTTCACGCCCACGTTATCGGTCAGCGCGGTGTCGTTTTGGCCGTCGATGCCGATGACGTGAATCTGCAAAAAGCCTTCCTTCTTCCGATCGCTTCGATAGATCACCCACTTGCCGTCGGGCGAGATGAACGGCCCGCCGTCATAGCCCGGCACATTCGTGAGCTGCCGTACGTTGCTGCCGTCTGCGTTCATCACATAGATGTCCGGATCGCCGTCGCGGTCGCTGCAAAACGCGATCAGCTTGCCATCGGGCGAGGGAGCGCCTTCGGCGTCGTAGCCCTTCTCGGTGGTGAGCTGCTTGAGGCCCTTGCCGTCGAGATCGCCCGCGAAGATGTCCATCTGCGGATCGAAGTCCCACTGATAACGGCGGCGCGTTCCCGATTTGGCGTCATCTTCGGCCTGCTTTTTGGCGGCCGCTTCGGTGGCGTCAAGTTGCGGGTCGAGGTGGCTGCTGGCGAAGAGGACGCCGCGGCCGTTGTCGGTAAAGAAACTGCAGGTGGTCCGCCCGCGACCGGGACTGATCCGGATCGGTTCGCCGCCGTTAAGAGGTTGACGATAAATCTGATAAAACAGATAGTCGTGCGGCACGGCCTGATAAATAATTTGCATGCCATCGGGCGAAAAGTACCCTTCGCCCGCTTTGCTGAATTGCTCGGCGGTGGTGATCTGGTGAAGATTTTTGAAGTACTTGGATTCAAGCGGCGAAAGCGCGGCGAGGTCGGCGGTTTTTGGCGCGTCGGCCTTAACCGAATCAGCCGGTGGTTCCGCGGCGTGGCTGCTCCAGACAGCTCTTGTTGCAACAACCGACAAACTGACCAACGCTAAGAAACAACCGAACCGGAAGCGGGCAAACAGGGTCGTGGTGGGGATGCGCATGGGAGATGAGATTAGGTGTGGAAGTATGCGGCGGTGGCCATGAATTCTGAGGTTCCTTGCTCATTATAGCAATGTGCTTGAGAGTGAGGAATCTTACGCCCGACGTGATGACGCGAACTCAATTGGCTTTTAACGCGGAGGGCGCAGAGGTCATCAGAGGGCCGCTGAGTGATTTTTCATCACGAAAGCACGAAAACACGAAAAATTCAAATAGCAGATATTGATTTATACTTCTCGATATTTCACAGCACATCACTGTTTCGTGTTTTCGACTTTTCGTGATTAAAAATCGTCTTTTTGTATTGAGCATGAAAATGTGTATCGCCTTGTTTCGTGAACAATCGCTCCGCGGTCCTCAATGCTCCACCATTCCCTTTGCGTTTTCATAAAAACGCACATTGCAGATAAGAACAACAATTATTATAGTGATTTATAATAATTATTCGGGTAAGCTTGCTGTTCCCTCAATCCATCCTGCCGACTTTCCCAGGAAATCCATCACGATGCGTGCTTTGGTCAAAAAACATCCCCAAGTGGGGCTTTGGCTCGACGACATTCCCGAGCCGACTTACGGCATTAACGACGTGTTGATTCAGGTGCTGCAAACCGGCATCTGCGGGACTGATGTCCATATTTACAAGTGGGATGCCTGGGCACAGAAGACCATCCCCGTCCCCATGGCCGTCGGTCATGAGTTTGTGGGGCGGATCACGGCGGTC
>Ga0163144_10005302_pt1 | contig 28667 bp, 25 predicted proteins | sample OliLak19BULKMAT1_FD_123175 | JGI IMG/M metagenome (GOLD analysis project Ga0163144, IMG submission 123175) | Freshwater microbial mat bacterial communities from Lake Vanda, McMurdo Dry Valleys, Antarctica - Oligotrophic Lake LV.19.BULKMAT1 | ecosystem: Environmental > Aquatic > Freshwater >...
CACCAAGCTCGGCATGATCGCGTTGGTGAAGACCTGCGCATACTCTGCCGCCACGGCTGCAACGATGAAGGCGAACAACACGAAATAGATCGTTGCTGGCGACGCATCCGGCGTGGCGAACCACAGCGCGCATTGGCCAGCGACGAAGATCACCGCAAAAAGGGCAAGCCATGGTTTGCGTCGCCCCCGCCCGTCGGCGAGTGCGCCCAAAAACGGGCTGCCGAGCGCAATGAAAATGCCAGCGATAGCCGCTGCATAGCCCCAGGCAGCTTGTCCGGCGACCTTGTCGCCATAGACGGCGTTGGCAAAATAGGGCGCGAACAGGAACGTGGTGATCAGCGTGTAGAACGGCTGAGCTGCCCAATCATACATCGTCCACGAGACGAGCGCGCGGGTTGGCGCAGCCTCGATGGTAGCGTCGGTTGACTGGGAGCGATGCGGCGCGGCGAGGGTGGACACAGGCAAGGCTCCCACAAAATCCAATGACGTCTAAGTCAGCACGATGAGATGGTTGGGTAGTTCGTTAGGATCGGATGATCCTGGCGGGAAATGCTCGGCGAGCAGTGTGCCGCAGGTTTCGATTGCGGTGACAAAACCGTCTGCGGGGCGGTCTTGCGAGAGGTCAGCGGTCAGCCGGTCGACGATGCCTTGCCATGTCCCTTCGCGGACCTTGGCGTGAATGCCGCGGTCGGCGAGGACCTCGGCATAGTGCTCGGCCAGCGATACAAAGATCAGCACGCCTGTTCGGCCGTCGGTGGTGTGGAGATTTTGTGCGAGGAACTGCTCGATGGCGCGGCGGTGGGCGTGGGCGCGTTTGACGCTTGCTGGAACAAACCACAGCCGCACGCTGGGTGGCCACGTCAGGACCAGCAGGACGGCGAACGCCAGAAGCTGGGCTGCGTAAACCCACTGCATGGCCAACCACGTCAGATAGATAAGGGGCCACGGCACCAGCAGCGCGACCATTGCCGCGACCAGAAATGGCACATGCAGATAGCTGTCGGAGCGTCGCGCAACGACGGCGATGATCTCACCCGACGTGGCGCGTTCCGCATTCGCGATCGCAGCCGAGATGCGCCGTTCGTCATCGCGCGTGAACACGCTCATCGCGACCATCCAGTGATGCTCAGGTGTTTCATCCGCAATCCTCCATCTTTCGACCCATCACCAGCCACCGGACGCCCCTCCTCCGCCGAAGTCGCCACCCCCGCCTCCAAATCCGCCTCCAGATCCCCCGCTTCCCGAACTCCCGCCACCCGAGCCCCATCCACCACCCCATCCCCCCGAACCGCCGGGAATGACGAAGACGTCTGGAAAATCGTCGTTGCGGCGGCGCCGATCGACCGGCCTGCCGCGACGATCCAGGCGCGCGGTTTTGCCGGGTATGTAGCCCTGGTCCATCGCGCGTTGCGCTGCTCTCATTTGGGCATAGATGATCAGCACGACGATCGTGAGCCACAGCGCGAACAGGAGATAGCCCGAAATGTCGATCGGCGGCGGCGGCCGTTTCGAGCGGGCCTCGAGCTCGGCTTGATCACCTTCGAGCACGGCACGAACGCGGGCCACACCCGCCGTAATGCCGCCAGCGAAGTCGCCGCGCCGGAATGCCGGCAGGACCGTTTCGCGGATGATCGTACCGGCTTTGCCGTCGGGCATCAGCGGTTCGAGCCCGCGCCCGACCTCGAAACGGACCTTGCGTTCGTTGGGCGCAACCAGGACGATAATGCCGTTGTCTTTGCCCTTCTGGCCGATCCCCCAGGCGCGGCCGAGCGCGACGCCGAACTCCTCGATCGGATAGCCCTGAAGCGATGGCACCGTGACGACGACGACTTGGTCGGTCGATTTTGCTTCGATGGCCGCAAGCTCGGCTTCAAGTTTTGCTCGAACATCCAGGGGAAGTAATCCGGCACCATCGACGACGCGACCGGTGAGTTCTGGCAGTTTGGGCGCAGCCGCCGCCACTAGCGCTGGCAACACCGCAGCAAGCAACGCTGATACGGCAAGAACGAGCAGCAATGCAGCCGCATGCCGCGTCCACGCGGCGGCGCCTTGGCCGACCCGCACCACCCCATCGGTCGGCACTATCGCGCGTCGCAAGCGCAACACGGCCTACTTCTTGGTGCCGAAATCGACCTTCGGTGCCTTGGTTTCCTCAGCCGGGATGTCGAACTGCGACAGCTCCTTGGCGTTGGGATAGACGAAGCGCTTCCACAGCGACCCCGGCAGCGTCGTGATCTCGGTATTGTAGACGCGCACCTGTTCGATGTAGCCGCGCCGCGCCAATGCGATCCGGTTTTCGGTGCCTGCAAGTTCGTCTTGAAGCTTGCGGAAATTTTCGCCCGACTTGATGTCGGGGTAGTTTTCGGTCACTGCGAGCAACTGCCGGAGCGCGCCGCCGAGCGAATTCTGTACCGCTTGGAAGTTCTTCATCGCTTCGGGGTTGGTCAACACGTCGGCTGGGATATTGATCTGGGCCTTGGTCGCTTCGGCGCGAGCCTTCACGACGCCCTCGAGCACCGATTTTTCCTGTTCGGCGAACCCTTTTACGGTGTTGACAAGGTTGTCGACCAAGTCGGCTCGGCGCTTGTACTGGTTCAAAACTTCGGCCCATGCGGCCTTGGCCGATTGCTCGTAGGTCGGTATGTTGTTGACACCACACCCAGTCAGTGGGGTAGCAAGCGCCAGCGCAGCTATGACAGCGAGGGGACGGGCGGAGCGGCGCAGGGCGTCGAACATGGGGTATCCTTGATCTGTTTTGATCATTCAGGCGTCGTGATCATTCAGGCGTCATGTTCTTAGCGGATGTTGAAGGGCTGACAAAGCCCGCTGAACTGGGCAAATAGAAACTGTATTTTGGCGACACCCGTAGCGTTGAGCCAAATTGATTATTGCAAACTGTTGGAGCGTCACATGCTGAATGATATTGCCGTCAGCCCTGCAGCCGCAGACGATCAGAAAGCCCGTGCGGCGATTGCGCGTCGAGCCACCGCCGCGTTCGGCCAGATCATGGCGTTGATCCTGCGCTCGCCACTCCATCAGGCATTGACCGTGGCCCAGATCCGGACCGTCGTTGCCCCGGTCGTCATGGCGGGTCAGTTCGCGCTGGCTGGCCGGCGGTTCAGTGAAGGCGGATTTGTTCGCCCCGTTGCCGCTGTCTTGTGGGCGCGGGTGTCGGAAACCGTCGACGAACGCCTTTTGGCGTCGCCCCACGCCGACCTCGTCTTGAAGCGCGACGAGCTGTCGAGCGGCGATATCATCTGGATCCTCGACGTCCTGGGCGATGGCGGCGCGGTCCAAACGCTGATCGGCCAGCTCGGTACGACCCAGTGGGCTGGTCAAACCGTCCGCGTCCGCACCGGGGCGGCCGACCGCAGCATCGGGGTTCGCACGCTTGGACCGTTTCCCGCTGCAGCCAGATAACGACGGCGTCAAGTGACGATAGAGCCACCGGACGAGGGAGTCAGATGATAAGAGATTGTTCGCGTCCGGGTCTGTCGGTCGAGGCTGGCGACGTTTAAGAGTTTGACCGGCAGTTAGGTCGGGGGGATACCATTGGCCAAATCGGAAGCGGCGCGCGCTCGTGCAACCACCGGGTTCACCAGGGCCCGCAGCGCATTTTTCTTCGCCGCTATTTTTTCAGGCGTCATCAACCTGTTGATGCTGACGGGCCCATTGTTCATGATCCAGGTCTACGACCGGGTTTTGAGCAGCAAAAGTGTGCCGACGCTGGTGGCGCTCGCGCTGGTGGCCATCGGCCTTTACATGTTCCTCGGCGTTTTCGAATTCATCCGGACGCGGATCATGGTTCGCGTCGGGATGCTGTATGGTGAGGAGATGCGGCTGCCGGTGTTCGATCGCGTGCTCTGGCATGCGGTGACGAAATCGCCCGGCGTTGGCACCCAGCCGTTGCGCGATCTCGACGCCGTCCGGCAGTTCGTGTCGGGCCCAGCACCGTTCTCGATTTTCGACATGCCATGGGTGCCGCTTTACGTCGCGGTCAATTTTTTGTTCCACCCCTGGCTCGGTTATCTGAGTGCGGCCGGCGTCTTGATGCTTCTTGTGCTGGCGTTGTTTAGCGAACTCACCGCCCGGCGCGGGCAAACAGAAGCCATGCAGTCTGCCATGAAGGCCCACGTGATGGCCGAGGAAGCCGCCGGTTCGGCCGAGGTCCTCAAGGCGATGGGCATGCAGAAAGCCATCGCAGCACGATGGAGTGAGGCCACTCAGAAGGCGGTCGGCCAGCAAGGCATCTCTGCCGACCGCGCGAGCATCATCGGCGCGCTGTCAAAAGTGGTGCGGATGGTTCTGCAATCGGCCGGTCTCGCACTCGGCGCCTACCTTGCCATCAAAGGCGACATCACGGCGGGCGTCATTATCGCGGCAACCACCATCATGTCGCGTGCGCTGGCCCCCGTCGAGCAAGCCATTGGGCATTGGCGGGGCTACGTCGCGTACCGCAAAGCGCAGGAGCGGCTGCAACGGCTGTTCGATTCGGTCGACGTCGAGCAGGGGCGGATGGAGCTGCCAATGCCCAAGGGTCAGCTGTCGTTGGAGGCCGTGACCGTGTTGGCGCCACAGACCTCCAAACCCTTGCTGCAAGGCATCACTTTCGATTTAGCGCCCGGTGGCTGTCTCGGAGTGATCGGCCCCAGTGGGGCTGGAAAATCGTGTTTGGCGCGCGCCGTGGTCGGGGCTTGGCCTATTGCCCGAGGGACCATCCGCCTCGACGGGGCGAGCCTCGACCAATGGCTCGATGAGCAACTCGGCCGCCACGTCGGCTATGTCCCGCAGGACGTTGTGCTGTTCACCGGGACGATCGAGGAAAACATCGCACGGTTTGCCGCCGCTCCGTCTCCTACCGCCGTTGTCGAGGCGGCGCGCCGGGCCAACGCCCACGAGATGATCCTGACCCTGCCCGAGGGCTACAACACGATCGTCGGGCCGACTGGTATCCAGCTGTCGGGAGGTCAGCGCCAACGCGTTGCGCTTGCCCGCGCCCTCTATGGCGATCCGGCTTTGCTGGTGCTTGATGAGCCGAATTCCAACCTCGACGGCGATGGTGAAGCCGCCTTGATGAAGGCCATCCACGGCGCCTGCGCGCGCGGAACGTCCGTCGTGCTCATCGCACATCGGCCAAGCGCGCTGCGTATCGTCGACCACGTTTTATACTTGAGGGAGGGCCGCCAAGTCGATTTCGGCCCCCGGGATATCGTGTTGCAAAAGTTGCAAGGGGCGGCCACGGCGACGGCATCGGCGCGCAATCCCGGCAACCTCGCCGTCGTCAAGGAGTGATCATGGTCGGGAAACACATGACCCAGGGTGGATCGGATCGCGGCTCGGACCGAGGTCCGCCGCCAGCGCTCCAGTCGCTGCGGCGATACTATGTGTTCGGCGCCATCGCGGTCGTCTCGATGTTTGCGGGCGTCGGCGGTTGGGCGGCCATCGCCCAGATTTCAGGTGGCGTTATCGCCCCGGGCAGCATTGCGGTCGAAGGCAACATCAAGAAGGTCCAGCACCTCGAAGGCGGGATCGTCGCAAAGATCATGGTCAAAAATGCCGAGGCTGTCACGGCTGGTCAGGAGTTGATCGCACTCGATGGAACCGAGGTTCGTGCGCAACTCCAGATCGCCCAGTCACAACTCGAAGAATTTCGCGCCAGGCGTGCGCGGTTGATTGCTGAGCGTGAGCTGCAGTTCGAGCTCAAGGTCGGCCTCGCGGGCGAGATCACGCCAGCGGCTCGCGAGACCTGGGATGGGCAGGCACGATTGTTCAATGCCCGGCTCGAAGCGCGCGAGGGACGCGAAAAGCAGCAACTCGAGCGGGTCGTCCAGTTGATGGAGGTCAATCGCGGGACGGAGGCGCAACGTCAGTCGAAAGAAAAGCAGATCTCGCTGATCGAGGAAGAACTCAAGGGTCTGATCGAACTCGAGCAAAAACAGCTGGTCACCAAAACCAAAGTCCTGGCGCTGCAACGCGAACAGACAAGGCTTGATGGTGAGCGCGGGCAGCTCGTGGCGGAAATGGCCAAAACCAACGTCCAAATCAGCGAAACGCGTTTACAGATTGCCGAACAACGTCAGCAGTTCTTGTCAGAGGTGCTCGCCGAATTGCGCGAAGTTGAGACCAAAATCGCCGAAGTCAGCGAACGCGAGATTGCCGTCAAATCGCGGCTGAAACGTCTGTCTGTCGTGGCGCCGCAATCGGGTGTCATCCACAAGCTCGCCACCCACACCATCGGCGGCGTGGTCGCCCCTGGCGAGCAGGTGATGGAGATCGTTCCCCAGGATGGGAAGCTCGTGGTCGAAGGCCAATTGGATCCGGTGTTCGTTGAGCAGGTGAAGCCAGGTCAAGCCGTGCTGCTGCGGCTGACCGCTTTCGATCAGCAACAGACGCCCGAACTGGACGGTATCGTCGAGAGCGTCTCAGCCGACGTCCGCCAGGACAATCCCCAAACGCCGCGCTACTACGCCGTCCGCGTCACGATCACAAAGAGCGAGGCGTTGAGCAAGCTGGACGGAAAACTGGTGCTCGGGATGCCCGTTGAATTGATCATAAAGCGCATTGACCGCACCGTGCTGAGCTACCTCGCCAAACCGATCACCGACCAGTTGGCCCACGTGTTCCGCGAGCGCTGAGGACGAATATGCCCGTCGCAATGGGAGATCTCGTGTTCCGGCTCCGACACTTGGTTTCCCCAGCAGCACGCCCGCGACTAGAGTGCTTCCGGAAAAGCGGGAACCGGTTTTCCGAAAAGAAGCACCGACCGCCAACCCGGAGCATCCGGTGCCTCAATCTGTTTTGTCGATCACCTGATCGACGAGCCCGAGAGCTGCTCGGACGGTCGCGATGCGGACCTCGGACCGGCCAACATCACCGAGCCGCAGTTCCAGCGGACACGAGCGTTGCCCGCGCTGGGCGGCGACAAGATAAACCAGACCGACCGGTTTCGACGCTGTCCCGCCGCCGGGTCCAGCGACACCCGTGACCGAGATTGCAATGTCTGCCGTTGAGGCGCGAAGGGCACCAGTCGCCATCGCCTCGGCGACCTCGGCACTGACGGCCCCATACCGGCCGATCAGCGTGGCTGGCACCTGCAGCAGGTCGCATTTGGCCGCGTTCGAGTAGGTCACAAACCCACGCTCGAACACGTCCGACGATCCCACGATTTCGGTGAGCAGTCCCGCAATCAACCCGCCCGTACAGCTCTCGGCGGTGGCGAGCATCAGCTTTCCCTCTCGCAACCTTTGGAGCAGGCGGCTTGCGGTGGTCAGGTCGCTGGCTGTGAACACGAAGGGGTACGCCGATAAAAGTAACAGCGCGAACGAACGGCGCACTGTCGAGGCCGGGATCGTAAGCTTAGCCCAGAGTAGCGCTCAGGAGTAGCGCTTAGGAGAAGCGGTCAGGCCACGACGAGTCTTTCGGCCTTGTCGAGCAACCCGTCCATGGTGGCGCGACAGTCGAGGCCCATGGCCTCGACCGTTTTAGCCTGGCAATTCTGCCAGATAGGGTAGGCGTCTTTCAAGACGAGGGCGCCCTTGGGGGTCAGATGCAGGCCGCGACCGCGGCGGCCGGCGGGCGGGTCCATCACGATATGACCAAGCGCCAGCAGCCGCTTCAAGTTGCGCGACAGCGTCGACTTCTCGATGTCGAGTTCGTAGCCGATTTCGACGGCCGTGATGCCATCGCGCGAGGCGAGCTGGGCGAGCAACGTATACTGGCTTGCCGTGATACCGAGCGGGCGCATGGCGTCGTCGTAGATGCGGGTGATGATGCGCGATAGCTGGCGGACGCGCGTCGACAAGCAGGTCGCCGCCGTAGTGTCCGCGATATCCTGCATATCAGGATGTTCTGCGCCAGCCCGCTGGGGCTGCGGAGCCATGATGTTCATGGGAACCCTATGATGTCTGGCGACGCGAGACAGGGTTTCAACCGGGCTGCCGAGGCCCCGGCCTTTGAAGATACAACCGTCCCAGTACTTAGCCGTGATTCGTGACGCTGGGTCAAAGTTTCGGGACCACCACCAAGAACGAGGCAGCGCAACTGTGTCAGCCGCGAACGATCAAGAAGCGGAATGGCGCAAACCCTGCCGCAGGCCCAACGGCCTGGGGGCTTCCGGTTTCGCAGCTGACAAGACGATGACCTTGCGTTTCACACAGCACGGTCATGTCGGCGTGGCTTTGCGGGTCGGTCGCGATAACCTCGAGGCATTGACCCGGGGCGAGCTTGGCCAACGCCTTGCGTGTTTTGAGAACCGGCAGCGGACACAACAGGCCCGTGGTGTCGAGCCGCGCACTCGGCATCACTGCGCCGTCGGTCACTGTTCCAGCTTCCGCTCCCGGTGCAGGAGTGGCCAGCGATACAGCTTCGATCGTCGGCTCGTCGGCCACAGTGGGCTCCCATCTTCGCGACAGCGGGGCCGCCGTGTGATCATTGCGCCGCGACCGGCGTCGGTGCGGGTTGTGTGAGCTGTACTGAACGACTAACGTCGCGCCGCTGCTTCTAGGCGTGACAAGCGCCACGGCGTGGCAGGGGAATAGCGGCGCGCTGACCGGCGCGTTACGGCACGATAAGGGTTTCCATGTCATCAGCGCAAGAGGCGCACAAATCGCTCGTGTTCTCTTTGGGGCTCGAGCGGCTCGGCCACGTGGGACTTCGGCACCCGTGGTTCGTTGCCATCATGGCAGCGATCGTGACCGTGGTGGCGAGCTACGGTTTGACCAAGCTCAAGGTCGACGACAGCCTGTCTGAGCTGTTCCGCACCAACACCGAAGAGTTCCGCCGCTACGAGGATGTCGACCGGCGATTCCCGTCGAGCGAATACGACGTGCTCGTCGTCGTCGAGGGGCGCGATCTTCTCAAGCGCGACCAGATCGAAGCCTTCCGCCGGACGACCGAGCAGCTCAACTTGCTCGACGGCGACGGTGGCCTCGTATCGATGATGTCGGCGCGTCAAAAGCCTGATGCGTTCGGCTATGCTGCGCCTGTCGTCCCCGACGACTTGCCGCCCGACAATGCCGCCTACGATGACGTCATCGCCGAATTGCGCAAAAACGAAATTGTCGACGGCAAGTTCCTATCCAAGGACGGCCAGCTTGCGATGATCGTCCTGTCGCTCGACCGGAAGTTGGTCGCCGAGAGATCGGCCAAAGCCGTTATTGGCGAAATCAGCGATACGGTCGCCAAGGAACTCAAGGACTCCGGCCTTACGTTCAAGCTGGCTGGCGCGCCGGTGATGCAACTCGAGATCCGCAACGCGGTCGAGCGCGACCAGCTGGTTTACAACGGTCTTGGCCTGCTGTTTGGCGCTGGCATCGCGATGATCTTTTTCCGCCGCATCTCGCTGATGCTGCTCGCCGCCCTGCCGCCTGTTCTGGCCGTTGTCTGGTCGCTTGGCCTGCTCGGCTGGATGGGGGTCAAGCTCAACCTGTTCCTCAATGTCATGACGCCCCTCATCATGGTGATGGGCTTTGCCGACAGCATGCAAATGGTCTCGGCGATGCGCATCAAGTTGCGCGAAGGCGCGAGCCGGCACGAGGCGATGCGGTTCGCCGTCGATGTCGTCGGGCCGGCCTGTGTCATCGCTCACGGCGTGGCGCTGGTTGCATTTCTGGCGCTGCTGCTCTCCGACTCGGGGCTGTTGCGGACTTTCGGCATGGCTGGCGCGCTCGCGGTCGGCATCTCCTACACTGCCGTCATCCTGGTGCTGCCGTTGCTCGGCATCGTGCTGGTCCGCAACGAGGACAAGATGGCGCGAGATGCGGCGCCCAACGACGCTCTGATGGACGGTCTCGGCACGTTTGTTGGCGCGATCGTCGATCATGTCGTCCATCGGCCGGTTGCTTACTCGCTGATTGGTCTGACGCTGTTTGGGCTGTTGTCGGCAGCCCACCTCCAACTCGAACCGCGCTACCGGCTCGCCGATCAGGTGCCCGACCGCGAACAGGCGCTCAAAGCGTCGGCCAAGATCGACGAAAAGCTGACGGGGGCAAACCCTGTCCACATCATGATCGAATTGCCCAACGGCGCTGGGCTTTACGATCCGAAGTCGATCGCGGTGATTAGAGATACCCATGCGATCTTGGAGAAGACCGCCGGTCTCGGCAACGTGTGGTCGATCGAGAGCCTGCGCCGCTGGCTGGAGGAGGCAGGCGACAACCGGATCGAGACCGTCCGCAAGTATGTCGAGATCCTCCCGACCCACCTCGTCCGCCGGTTCATCGACGAAACCAAGACCGCCGTGCTGGTGACGGGCCGGTTGCCGGATATCGATTCCTCGCAAATCCTGCCGGTGGTCGAAAAGGTCGACGCCGCCCTGCAGCCGGTGCGCGCCGCAAACCCTGGCTATCAGATCTCGGTGACCGGCTTGCCGGCCGTCGCTGCCCGCAACTCCGCCCGCATGATCGGCGAGTTGGCGTGGAGTTTGCCGGTGTGCCTGCTGTTGGCGGCTGGCCTGCTCGGCCTCGCGTTCCGTTCCGGCTTCGTCGCGCTGATCACGATTCTGCCTGGGCTGTTCCCGGTGGTGGCGGCGGGAGCTTGGTTGTGGCTGCGCGGCAGCGGGCTCGAGTTTGCCTCGGTCGTCGCGCTGCTCGTCGTGTTCGGGCTCGGCGTCGACGCGTTGATCCATTTCCTCAACCGACTGCTGCTCGAAGAAGAAAAGCGCGAACCCGCGTTCGCTTCACCACGCGAACAGCAAATGGAAGCGATCAAGCGCGCCCGCATCCTGGTCGGGCCAGCAATCATTCTGACGACGATCGTGCTCGCGTTTGGCCTCGGCGTGACGGTGTTCTCCGACCTGCCGTCGCTGCGCCTGTTCGGCCTCGTCTGCGCGGTGACGCTGGTCGCGTCCCTGGTCGCCGACCTCGTGTTCCTCCCCGCCACAATCATGCTCGCACGGTTGGTTTGGCCGGTGTCGAACCGAACGGATTTGAGGCATGGGTGAACCTAGTTCGTGGTTGCGACCTTTCTGAATCGTAGTCTATGTCAAACTAAACATTTGTAGCAGGGGCGCCATGGCATTAAAGTCTACTGCCGAATTTGTCGGCGCTAACGAAGATTTTACCGAAACCCACGAGCCTTCCTATCGTTCGGCCACACCGGCAAGCGATGTTAGAGCCATGCTAGAAGCAGACATGCCAATAATGGTCGCCCGCCACGCGGAACGCGTCCGCAGCTCATCAGCCGACCTGTTAGAGCGCCATGGATCGCCGCTGTTTGTTGTTGTGCACGACGACAAGATCGTCGCGATCTGCCATTCCGAAGATGAGGCGCACGACCTCGGCGAAGATAGCTACCGGTTTGAGGAGTTCACAGTTCATGGGCTTTCGACCGAGCCGAAACAGATTGTCGGTCTCACAAGACGGTGAGACCAGCCATTTGATTTGGCAGCATCGGAAACCTGGAACCCGCTCATGGCGTCCTACGTCGGCACTCTGTCGAACCGGCTTTACGTTGACGTCACGGTTAGACCCGGCATGGGTCGCGGCCAGAAAAACGCGACCGGTGAACCGTCGGTAGTTGGTCGCGCATTGGTCGATACCGGCGCACAGATGAGCGCGATTTGCGAGGACGTTGCTCGCAAACTCGGGCTGATTTCAAACGTCACGGAGCAAATCCAAGGATTTGGAGCTGAGGTCGCTTACTTCACCCGCTATTGGGTGAATATAGACTTGCTTAGTAACCACATATCACCCGATCCGTCCGACCTTGGCCGCAACGTTGCGGTGGTCGCAAGCCCAGCCGTCGACCGTGTTGATCGTCAGAGCGACATGAAAACCATCGCCTTGATAGGTATGGATATCTTGGTCCGTTGCCAACTCTATGTCGACGGTCTCGATCAACGGTACATCTTGAGCACGATCAGGCGTTGACCCCCCATCACATCAACCGCAGGCCCTTCAGGCTGGCGTGGCCGTGGCGGCCGATGATGACGTGGTCGTGGACATCGACGCCGAGCGGCTTTGCCGCCGCCACGATCATCCGCGTCATGTCGATATCGGCCTTCGACGGCGTCGGGTCACCGCTTGGATGATTATGCACCAGGATGATCGCCGAGGCGGACAGTTCCAGCGCGCGCTTGACGACCTCGCGCACGTAGACCGGCGTGTGGTCGACGGTTCCGCGACCCTGCACCTCGTCGGCAATCAGCACGTTTCGCTTGTCGAGAAAGAGAATGCGGAATTGTTCGCGCGTCTCGAAGCCCTGGGCGATGCGCAAATAGTCGATCACCTCGCTCCATGACGACAGCGCCGGGCGGGCCGCGATCCGCGACTTGGCCAAGCGCAGCGCGGCCGCGTGCAACAACCGGAACTCGACGATCGCGGCATCGCCTATCCCTTTAACCTCGCGCAATCGCTCGTCGCTGGCTGCAATGACCTCAGCAAACGACCCGAACCGGGCGATGAGGCGTTTGGCCAAGTCCTTGGTATCGCGCCGCGGGATCGCATTGAACAACGCCAATTCAAGCAGTTCATAATCTGGCAGGCCTTCCGGGCCCGTTTTGAGGAACCGCTGGCGAAGCCGCTGTCGATGTCCGGCATTGAGATTTTCGGTCGCCTGGCCATCGGCGGTGGTGCTGTCCGGCTCGGCGTCCCTTCGATGGGGCAGCTGTCGTTGCGGCATGTCCGATGGAACGCCGGGCAAATTGACGGCATCCCGGCGGGCAGCTTTCGGCGCAACATCGGTTTTGACCGAGCGTTCTTCGAACAGGTAACCCTGCCCGGCCTCGCCTTGCGCATTATCCCCGCTGTTGCCATTGCGATCCGTCACGTTTCGCCGCCCTGTTCCCGAAACGCCTATCGCACCTCGAATGGCGGCATAAACAGTCCGCCAGGTGACAACGTGAAGATATCGCAACCGGTCGCCGTTACGCCGACGCTGTGCTCGCACTGCGCTGACAGCTCGCGGTCGCGCGTGACCGCCGTCCAGCCGTCGGCGAGGACTTTCACGGTCGGTTTGCCGAGGTTAATCATCGGCTCGATGGTGAACAGCATTCCCGGTTCGAGCGTGACGCCTTCGCCGGGTTTGCCGTAGTGCAGAATGTTTGGCCGGTCATGGAACAACTGGCCGAGGCCATGTCCGCAAAAATCGCGGACGACGCTGCACCGCTGGCTCTCGGCGTAGTCCTGAATCGCCGCGCCAATATGGCCGGTGGTGGTGCCCGGTTTGACGGCCGCTATGCCGCGCGCCAGTGCCTCATAGGTGACCTCGATGAGACGCGCCGCGCGCCGCGACACGGGGCCTGCGGCATACATGCGGCTAGTATCGCCGTGCCATCCGTCGACGATCAGTGTGACGTCGATGTTGACGATGTCGCCCTCGCGAAGCGGCTTCTTCGACGGGATGCCATGGCACACCACGTGATTAATCGAGGTGCAAAGCGAATGCGTGTATCCACGGTAGTTGACGGTCGCTGGCATGACCTTGTGGTCGAGCGCGAACGCGAGCACGAGATCATCGAGATGTTCCGTCGTCACGCTAGGCTTGACGTGCGGCACCAGCATGTCGAGGCACTCGGCCGCCAACTGTCCAGCCCAGCGCATGGCGAGGAAGGCCTCGGGACCGTGCAGCTTGATCTTGTCGTCGCGCGAGGCTGTGCGCGATAGCGCCAACGTGGTCATGAGCGGCCTTAAGCACCTGAGCGGAAGTTTCGCTGCCAAACTAGAGCGTTTGGTCGGCCGCGCAATCGGCGATTGGCAAACTGATGTAAAATGTGGCTCTCCCGGGCTTGGATTAAAAGACAGGGTCCCTCATGCCGTCGACCCCATGGGTGCCGCCCGCCCGACTTTCATGGGGCCTATCATACCCCGTGGCTGTGAGGACGCATCACGCTGGGAACGGAGTAAGTTTTGAGGCCGCCCGCTGCGATCCAATCAGCCGCGACCCTTTGGGCTCGGTCGATCAGCCTCGCCGTTTGCGAGAAATCAATCGACGAGACGTCGAGCGGGCACAGCGAGGGTACCACGTGATAGCTCGTCGTCGGTGGTAGCGCCTCGAGGTCGCGGACCACCTGGGCGCACATCATCAAATTGAGACCGTGAATGGCGCTGGCGACAACTTGCTGCGGCGGCCGGGTCATTCCACACGCGTAGCCCGTTGGCATCACCACAAGGCGCGTGGCGCCAAGGTCGGCGGCGGTCTTGACCGGCGTGTTGCTGGTAATGCCGCCATCGGCGAGAAAGCGGCCATCGATCACCACTGCGGGAAACGCGGCAGGTATCGAGCACGACGCGACGATGGCGGCAGCCGCCGGGCCCTGTGACAGCACAATCGTGCGGCCGGTCAGCAGGTCGGTGGTCACGATGTGGACGGGGATTTGGGCGTGCTCCAGCCGGTCATATGGCAACTTGCGATCGATCAGCGCATAGAGCGCCGCGCTGTCGAGGAGAAAGTCGCGGCGGCGCACAAACCGCGCCAGTGACCGCAACGTGAACGGAAACAATTGATCGCGTCTCAGATCGAGCCACAGTTTCTCAAGCTCGTTGACGCCTTCAAGCGTTGGACGCCCGGCAAGATAGGCCGCGTTGATCGATCCAACGCTAGTGCCAACGACCATGTCGGGGAACACGCCAAATTCAGCGAGCGCTTTCAGCATGCCAACCTGGATGGCACCAAGACTGCCGCCGCCAGCAAAGACGAATGCGGTCCGGGCGCGGGGCCGTGGATCATCAGTATCGGCGGGTAAGGCGTTGGATAAATCCATAGCGTAAGGACGGCACAATAGCGCAGGTTGTTACATGGCCGCCGGATTCCGGGCTCACAGCTAACCGATACGTGCGGCGCGGGCTGTTAAGGCGTGCAGCGCAGTGAGCCGACGCGTGCAGCGCAAAAACCGTGCGGGTACGGAAGCTGCGCCAAAGTGCCCTGGCAATTATGACCGGTCACGTTACCAAAGCGTCTTTTGTCGCGTTGAGGCTCAGGCGCACCAATGTCAAAACAGCACATGTCAAATCGTGCTAGCGCATCGGCGCGTTAAAGGTGTGTAGCCGTTACGGCTGCACCGGTTCGGTCAGCTGTTAGGCGAACCCTCCGCTGGCGGCTGGCGGTATAAGGAGATAGACGTGGCAGAAGTCGAAGATGGCAACCGGCGCGACTTTCTCGTGTTGGCTGGAAATACATTCGCGATCGTCGGCGGCGCGGCGATGATTTGGCCGTTCGTCCACCAGATGAACCCTGACGCTGGTGCGCTCGCTCTGGCCTCGACCGAGGTCGACCTGGCGCCGGTCAAGCCCGGTCAAGCGATCACGGTAATGTGGCGCGGAAAGCCGGTCTTCATCCGCAACCGGACACCTGAAGAAGTGGCGGAGGCCCAAAAGGTCGAACTCACGAAATTGCCTGACCGTATTGCTCCGGCGACCGATGCCGATCGCGTGAAGAAGGGCAAAGAGAACTGGCTCGTGCTGGTCGGCGTCTGCACGCACTTGGGCTGCATCCCTAAGGGGCAATCCCTCGGCGACAGCAAGGGCGAGTATAACGGCTGGTTCTGCCCGTGCCATGGTTCACATTACGACACCTCGGGACGCATCCGCAAAGGCCCTGCGCCACGTAATATGGACGTACCCCAATTCGCGTTCCTGACCGACACCAAAATCAGAATCGGCTGATCATCGAGATCGCCAGCCCGCACGACTATCCCGCCGTGTGGTACCGACACACCAGACCAGAGTAGATACCATGTCCGGTCCCTCCTCCTACGTTCCCAAGTCGAATCTGTCGAAATGGTTCGACGAACGCCTGCCGGTCGCCCGGCTGATGCATGACAGCTTTGTTGCCTTCCCGACGCCACGCAACCTCAACTACATGTGGACGTTCGGCGGCATCCTCATGGTCTGCCTCGTCTTGCAGATCGTGACCGGCGTCGTGCTCGCGATGCACTACACGGCCAGCGTTGCAACCGCATTCGATAGCGTTCAGCACATCCGCCGCGATGTGAACTACGGTTGGTTGATCCAGCCGTTGCATGCGGTTGGCGCGTCGTTCTTCTTCGTCGCGGTCTACCTGCACATCTTCCGCGGCCTGTATTACGGGTCTTACAAGGCGCCACGTGAGGTGCTGTGGATCCTTGGCGTGTTCATTCTGTTTGCCATGATGGCCACCGCGTTTCTCGGCTACACGCTGCCTTGGGGCCAGATGAGCTTTTGGGGTGCGACGGTGATCACCAATTTGTTCTCAGCCATTCCCGTATTTGGCGAGAGCATCGTGATGTGGCTCTGGGGCGGCTTCTCGGTCGACAACGCGACGCTGAACCGCTTCTTCTCGCTGCACTATCTGCTGCCGTTCGTGATCTTCGGCATCGTCATTCTGCACGTTTGGGCGCTGCACGTCGTCGGTCAGAACAACCCGACTGGCCTCGACATCAAGCAGCCGTCGGATTCTGTGCCGATGCACCCCTACGCGATCACCAAGGACGTGTTCGCACTGTTCGTATTCCTCATCCCGTTCGCCTACTTCGTGTTCTTCATGCCTGACTGGCTGGGTCATGCCGATAACTACAACCCGGCGAACCCGCTCGTCACGCCGCCCCACATCGTGCCGGAATGGTACTTCCTCCCGTTCTACGCTATTTTGCGCGCCGTCCCTGACAAGTTGATGGGCGTCCTCGCAATGGTTGGAGCGATCGCGGTTCTTGCGTTTGCACCATGGCTCGACTGGAGCCGCGTGCGCTCATGCAAGTATCGTCCGATCATGAAGTGGTGCTTCTGGGGCTTTGTCGCGACGTGTTTGGCGCTCGGCTATCTTGGCGCCATGCCCGCCGAAGAGCCCTACATCATGTGGGCCCGTATCTTCACGGTGCTTTACTTCTCCTACTTCCTGGTCGCGATGCCGCTCGTCGGCTTGATCGAGACGCCGTCACAAATGCCGCGCTCGATCACTGACGCGGTGCTTGGGGGCGGCAAAGCCGGTTCGGGCGGCGGCGGTCAGTATCCCGCTGGTGCTACGGCCGCGCCTGAGAAACGCTGAGGGCAGGAGCCACACATGAAACGCCTCACGACCCTCATTGCCATCGCCTCTGCTTCGGTCGCTTCGCTCGCATTTGCGGGCGCGGCGGCAGCAGCCGCTGGCGGCGAGCATTACGACTTCCAAAAGCAGAGTTGGTCATTTTCGGGCTTCACCGGTCAGTATGACAAGAACCAGCTGCAGCGCGGCTTTCAGGTCTACCAGCAGGCCTGCGCTGCGTGCCACGGGATGCAGCGCGTCAAGTGGCGCAACCTCGTCGAAAACGGCGGGCCGCAGTTTCCAGAAGACGCTGTCAAGAAGCTCGCCGCCGAATGGCCGAACCAACCGTTGGCTGGGCCGAACGACGATGGGTTGATTGCCGACAGCAAGGGCAACCTACTGACGCGGGTGGCAACACTCGCCGACCCGATCCTCGGCCCGTACCGCAATGAGAAAGAGGCTCGTGCCGCCCAAAATGGCGCGTTGCCGCCTGACCTCTCGTTGATCGTCAAGGCCCGCAGCATCCACGAGGTGCCGATCTGGTATGTCCACGTCGGCAAGATGATGAGCGAAATTGGGCGCGGCTATCAAGAAAGTGGCGCCGATTATCTCTATAATCTTCTCATAGCCTACGCAGACGCGCCAGCCGGCGTCAAAATGTCGGACGGGATGTATTACAACAAAGCCTATCCCGGCAATCAGATCGGGATGCCAGCGCCGCTCCAGAAAGACAACCCGATCGTTTACGAGAACGGCAAGGGTACGCACGAAGACAACGTGCGCGACGTGTCGGCTTACTTGGCGTGGGCTGCCGACCCGAAGCTCAATGAGCGGAAGGCGACCGGCTGGTACGTGATGCTCTACCTCCTGATCACCACCGTGTTGCTGTATCTGGGCAAAAAGGTCGTCTGGTCTCGGATCGGCGGCCACTAATTGAGACGCATCTGTCTTAAGCAGACAACGGCTCCGCATCAGCGGGGCCGTTTTCGTTTCTCCCGGCCCGATGTTGGTTTATGTCGATAGGTGCACCACGATACGGGGAGACAGCGCGACATGACGGAAACGGTACTCGGCATTATTGGCGGCAGCGGGTTCTACAACTTGCCCGGCATCGAAAACGCGCGTTGGCAGGCCGTCGCCTCGCCGTGGGGTGCGCCGTCGGATGAAATGCTGTTCGCCGACATCGCGGGGTTGCCGATCCGCTTTCTCCCCCGGCACGGGCGCGGACATAAAATTCCGCCATCGGACATCAACTACCGCGCCAATATCGACGCCATGAAACGCGCCGGTGTCACCGACCTCGTTTCGATCTCGGCGTGCGGCTCGTTCAAGGAGCACCTCGCGCCCGGTGTGTTCGTGCTCGTCGACCAGTTCGTCGACCGGACGTTCGAGCGCGCGAAAAGCTTCTTTGGAACGGGCATGGTCGCGCATGTCTCGGTCGCCGATCCGGTCTCGCCGCTGCTTGTCGATGAACTCGAACGGGCAATTAAAGCCGAGGGCATCCAATATCAGCGCGGCGGCATCTACCTCGTGATGGAGGGGCCGCAATTTTCGACCCGCGCCGAAAGCCTGCTATACAAAGCCTCCGGCTTCGACGTGATCGGCATGACCAACATGCCCGAAGCCAAGCTCGCCCGCGAAGCCGAGATTTGCTACGCCACCGTCGCCATGGTGACGGACTATGACTGCTGGCATTCCGATCACGCCGCCGTTGATGTTGCCGCCGTGATCAAGATCATGGGCGACAACACGGCCAAGGCGCAGCGCATGGTGCTGGCGCTGGCCAGGCATTTCCCGCGGCAACACCCGCCCTGCCCGATCGGCTCAGACCGCGCCCTCGACGGGGCGCTGATCACCGCCCCGGAGGCCCGCGATCCGGCAATGTTGGCCAAGCTCGATGCGGTCGCTGGCCGCGTCCTGGCCAACACCGGCTGAATGATTGGGAATTCGCTTACCGCCGACCGTAAACCACGCCGCGATATTGCCCCGTTCGGGCCATGGTGCGCGCCCAATTGATGCTTACGCCTCGTTAACGGCCGGGGGATTACACTTAATGATCTGTTAGCGCGCATCTGAAAAGCGGGAACCGGTTTTCCGCAAAAAAGCACGCTCGATCATAGAGTTAGAGTTCGGCGTCTCTACGGGGTCCACATGGCGACAGCGCAAGGCACGAGGGACGGCAACACCGTTTGGCGTCACATTTGCGCGCGCACGACACTCGCCGCCGCCGCTGTCGTCGCCTGCGCTGCTTTGTTTGGGCCCGACATCTTGACCGCTGCCTTCTCCGGCAACCGCACCATCCAGCTCCATAACATCCACACCAAGGAAACGCTGTCGGTTCAGTACAAGAAGGACGGCCAGTACATCCCCGACGCAATGGACAAGATCGACTGGATCTTGCGCGACTGGCGGCGCAACGAGAAGACCAAGATGGACCCCAGGACGATCGACATCCTGTGGGAGATGCACACCGAACTCGGCTCCAACGAGCCGATCCACATCATCTCCGGCTATCGTTCGCGCGGGACCAACGACATGCTGCGCCGCACCGTCGGCGGGCAGGCGAGCGAGAGCCAGCACACCACCGGCAGGGCCGTCGATGTCACCTTCCCCGACGTGCCGCTGCGCAATATCCGCTATGCCGCAATGGTCCGCGAAATGGGCGGCGTCGGCTATTACCCGACCTCGTGCATCCCGTTCGTCCACGTCGATACCGGCCGCGTCCGAGCCTGGCCGCGTCTGCCGCGCTACGAACTCGCGCTGCTGTTCCCGAACGGCTCGTCGAAGCACGCTCCGGCCGACGGCGGCGCGCTGTCGCCGGAAGACGTTCGTGTCGCGCAAAGCCGCTACAAGGATCTCGCCGTCCAGGTCGCGGCGTTCTTCGATCTTCGCAAGGCCCCCAAGGATCGCCGAAACGATGGCGTGCTGGTCGCCGACGCTGGCCGCGCGATACCCCCTGTGATTGCCCCAACAAATGCATCTGTCGCGTCGCCAGTATCAAAGCCGATGCCCGCGCCGCCGCGCCCGATCCCGGCTGGTACGCAGGTCGCGTCGCTGGCTCCGGTCGCGGTTCCCTTGCCGCGCGAGCCCGTGACGGCTGCGAGCCCAGACGTTCCGAAACCTGTCGTGCCGAAATCAGCCGCCGGCCTGACGCCGAAGCTCGTCGCCGAACCGAAGCTGGTCGAGCGCCCGTCCAAGTTTACGCCAGCTCCGACCGAGGACGACCGCAAGGGCCTGAAGACGCTCGTGGCGCTGGCGGCAGCCTCTCCCGAGCTTGACGCCCCGCGCCTGATCCGCGAGCCGGCCCCGGCGGCGCGCCTGCGAACCGCTGCGGCGAGCGCGTCGGGCACGGCGTCGCCGCCCGCGGGCAGCATTGCCAGCGCCACCGCAACCTCCACCGCCGCCGTCCCTTCGCCCGTTCCGTACGGCCGACCAGCGCCGCCCACGACCATCGCCGAGGCACTCGCGGCCGAGCCTCCGGCCAATCTTGATAAGACCCTGGGTGGGACATTCGCTGCCGTTCTCGCCGACCGGGGCAAATCGCGCACGTCTTGGATGCAGTTGGCCGCGATCGACCCCGCGACTGCCAACGGCGCGATTGCGGGCAGCGGCTCGATCGCGGGCGATGGCCGCACCTTGTCGGATGTCGCGCCGCCGGGTTGGGGCAACGGTTTTGCCGCAGCGCCGGCTTTCGACGACGAGCACCCGGAGGAACTGCACTATCGCCCGTTCCCGGTCGCGCCCTTGCTGACCGCGACCGCGTCGATCGACGAGCCCGCGATCGCGCGCATGACCGCGCCGGACGTCGTCAAAATTCTCGACCTGCTCGATCAGCCGTCGGCCGTGCCGCCAATGCGTTTCCTACCCGGCCGCCAGACCGCCGAAACCATGTGGGCGCAGCAGTTCAAAGGCCAGCCCGTCGCGTTCGCTGACGCCAGCTTTGGCGACGGCACCGAAGACCTCCCGACCAAGCTGATCCCACGCGGGGTGAAGACATCGGCGCGGTAGGTGGGGCGGACCCGGCGATGGCCCGAGCCCGAAAATTAGAATTCGGAATACGTTTTATGAGCTAGCGGAAGTGAGCCGGTAGCGCTCTCAGTCGGCCGAACTGGCATATCCATGTAGGCTTGAATTGCCAAACGAACGCGCTCTTGATGTTGCCGTTGCAGTCCTGCTACCACGAGACGTCGGTCGTCGTCCGCGCGCTTGGCGGCCAACAAGTCGGGCTGCGGCGCTGTCCGTTCGATACGTTGATGGTGGGAATTGCCCCTGCCGATAGCGTTAATCACGATCTTGTTCTTTCCAGGTTATCAGGATCGGTCTAGCAAATGAGTATTGGCATTGCCCTATGCCGGGCGCAAAGAATTGGCTAAAAATTGAAAGGTCTATCCCGGCCCGACTGGTGTCCCGACTCCGACGCTGGTTTCCAAGCGTCTCCGCCGGCCCACTAGCCAAGCTTCTGTCTGTGTTCTGGATTCACGAACGCTTGACGACCTTCGTCCGCACGTTCGATCCAGAACACTCGCCTGGACCGGAATTACGCGAGTGGTTCGGATGCCGGGCGGGTTTGCCACGAAACCTCACCTTGCTGACCATTCCGGCAGTCTGTTGGCAGGTTTGCCGTTGTTCATGGAGGCCGTGTTTTGACGTCGTCCCCGCTTGCCGTATGCGCTGTCGCCGCACTGGCAGGCGTTGCACTCGCCTTGATGGCGTTGGAGGCTGGCGCGCAGAGTGGGCCGTTGCTACCTGCGACACCGGCGCAGCCCGCTCGCACGTTGGGCACTGCTCCCGACGTAGACGTGCCACCGTGGCGGCAACCGTCCGCAACTGGCTCAGCAGCGGGCAACGCCTCCGCCGACGTCCGTAATGCCCCTGTGACTGGCGGCAAACCTGCCGTAACCGGCCCGGCCCAACGCGGCCGCGCCTATAATGTCAAGCCGTTGATTAACCTCCAGGCCAAGCCGCGTCTGTAAAAAGTGCCCCGGCTAACCAGCGCTCGCGGCGGGTTTGATCAGCGTCCGGTAGACCTTGTGGCTGCGGCGGGCCTGATGGCGCGACGCGGCCGGATCGACCAGCATGCCGGGCCGGAACGCCTGCCGCCCGATCAGCATCCGGTAACTCATGCTGGCGCGGTTGGTCAGCGTAATCTCGATCGGCCAGCGCTGGTCGCCGATTTCGAGCTCGGTCCCGATCACGTAGCGCAGCTCGGCTTCGCCGTTCGAACTCGTCACCCGCCGCCGGTCGATCAGCGGCGCCACGCACACGATCTCGATTTGTGGACGGCGCGGCACCGGCTGGACCAAAAACCGCACCAACCGGCGCTCGCCATCATCGAACGGCTCGATCATCCGGGCGTGCAGCGCGCTGGTCCGCGCGCCGGTATCGACCTTCGCCTTGAGCGACGGCAGGCCAATGAGCGGCAGCCCCACCCATTCTTCGTAACCAACGATGAAAGTTTGTCCCTCAGACACCATATCTTCTCTATTGGGATCAAAATCCGACGCTCGAACAGTGCCGCAACAGACCATCGCAGGCTCGGGGGTCGGCCAGGTCTTGGCCACAGCTGAGCGGCGTGGCAGAACATAGCCGTTCGTTCACCGTGCTGCCAGCCGACATGGTGGCTGCAATAATCAAGCGCGTAACGTCAGCCAAACGCCTTGCCGCTATCGAATAGGTCTGAAGCTCCATGGCAATCCTGCCGATCGTCACGCTACCCGATCCCGTTCTTCGCCAAGTCTCGACGCCCGTGGGCGCGATCGACGCAGACGTGAAGCGCCTCGCCGCCGAGATGCTTGAGACGATGTACGACGCGCCGGGCATTGGTCTTGCCGCCGTCCAGGTCCGCGTGCCGAAGCGGATCGTGGTGCTCGATCTGGCTGGCGACGACGAGCCCAAAGCGCCGATGGTGCTGATCAATCCGCACATTTTGAGCCTAGGGTCACAAATGCGCGTTTATGACGAGGGCTGCCTGTCGCTGCCCGATACCCGGCTCGAGATCGAGCGGCCGTCAACGCTGCGGCTGGCCTACGTCGACCTTGATGGCGTCAACCGCGAGATCGCCGCCGACGGCCTGCTAGCCACCGCCATCCAGCACGAGACCGACCACCTCGACGGCAAGCTGATCATCGACTTCATGACCAGCCTGAAACGCGACATGGTCATCCGCCGCTACAAGAAGCGCGCCAGGGTTGGTTGATGGGGTTAGGACGTAGCGAATGGCGAATGGCGAGTAGGTTGCGAGTTGCGAGTTGCGAATGGCGAATGGCGAATGGCGAGTTGCGAATGGCGAATGGCGAATGGTTGTCGCTACCGGCAGCGGCCGTCAACACGCCTTGCGGCTGTTAACGCGGCACGGCCGACGACCTTGCGCGCTACTCGCAACTCGCCATTCGCAACTCGCAACTCGCCATTCGCCATTCGCAACTCGCCATTCGCAATTCGCTACTCGCTACTCGCCACTCGCAACCTACTCGCCATTCGCTACTCGCTACTCGCAATCCCCAACACCGGCCCACCACACCATGCGCATCGTCTTCATGGGCACGCCTGACTTCTCCGTGCCAACGCTGCGCGCGCTGGCGGACGCCGGTCACGAGATCGTCGCGGTCTACTCGCAGCCACCGCGTAAGGCTGGACGCGGGATGGCCGAGACCAAAGGCGCGGTCCACGTGTTCGCCGAGGCGCGCGGGTTGCCGGTGTCGACGCCGTTATCGCTGAAGTCGGCCGAGGCCCAGGCAGCGTTCGTCGCGCACAATGCCGACGCCGCCGTCGTCGTCGCCTACGGCCTGCTGCTGCCCCGCGCGATCCTCGATTGCCCGCGTCACGGATGCTACAACTTGCATGCATCGAAACTACCGCGCTGGCGCGGAGCCGCGCCGATCCAGCGCGCAATCATGGCCGGTGACACCGAGACGGCGGCGATGGTCATGCACATGGACGTCGGTCTCGATACCGGGCCGGTGTGCGCCGCCCGCGCGATGCCAATTGGCCGGGACACCACCGCCGACGAACTCCACGACGCGTTGTCGGCCGACGGTGCGCAGCTGATGGCCCAGACCATGGCCGATCTCGCCTCCGGCCGCTTGCGTGCGGTTGCGCAGGCCACGGACGGCATCACCTACGCCGCAAAGATCGACAAGGCCGAGACCCGCATCGATTTCGCCCGCACGTCCGCCGCGGTCCACAACCATGTTCGCGGGCTGTCACCGTTTCCTGGCGCGTGGTTCGAAGCCGGGGCTGACGGCAAACGCGAACGCATCAAGGTCCTGCGCACCTCGCGCGACGGCTTCTCCGAGACGCCACTGGGCCAGCCCGGCGAGACGATCGACGACGCTGGTGCCATTGCGTGTGTGACCGGAGCCGTCCGGCTCGTCGAGGTCCAGCGCGCCGGTAAGCGGCCCCAAGAGGCGGCGGAGTTTTTGCGCGGCTTCCCGCTGCCGCGCGGTACGCAACACTAGCCAATGGGCTCGCGGACGGGTGTTGCTAAGCTCGCAGCATCTCCCAAGTCACCAGATTAAGTATGCTTTCCAATTGATGAATACGTGTCTCGCGACCTAAGGTAAACCAGGACGTCGGCACCGTTTTCCGCGCGAGTTTATCCATGCGTTTCCGCACCGTTCTGTTGCTTGTTGCGATGATGGCCTTGCCATCGCTGGCGATCGCCAATGGCCGAAATTCCGCCGGCGAAATGACAAAGTCGGAGCCATGTGCAAATGCTGCCGCTGGGCGTGCGGCCAGCACCTGTGGTCCGGGACGAGCCAGCAACAAATCGAACGCGGTCATGACGGTCGAGCGCGGCGTCCGCGTCTGGCGCATGGTCGCGAAGCCGCAGCAGCAGTTGGTTTACGCCCCGGCTGCTCAACCGGCGGTCGACGACGATACCGTTACTTCTGGCAGCGATGGCAACTCTGGTACTGCGGCGTCCGGCGGGTATCTTGGCGGCGACGCATTCACTGATGCGGTCCCGTCATACGGGCAGTCATACGGGCAGTCATACGGGCAGTCATACGGGCGGTCATACGGGCGGTCATACGGGCGGTCATACGGGCGGTCATACGGGCCATCCGCTGGGAAATACGGGCCGTCGGTCGGGCTTGGTACGGGCTCAGGCCTCGGTGGGCTCGGCGCCCAACCACTTGGTCAGCTCTCGACGCAGCCAACCTTCGGCGCGCCTTTGAGGGCCAGCCGGTTTCGGGTCGGCGACATTGCGCCCGGGAGGGCCGCCAAACACGGCGTTACCGTCCGCGGCGGCTTCGACAGGCCTCGCTTTGTGAAACGGATGGCCGATCCGGGCAGCCGTGGCCCAGCATTCGGTTCTGGCTTGCGGCCGGGTGGCAATACGATTGCTATTCGCGCAAACGTTGGACCTCGGATGGGTATCGGCGGGCCTCGCATGATCGTGGGTCCGCGACGGGCTGGTCCTCGCATGATGGGCGGCGGCCCGCGTGTGGGTCGTCCCCGCATGATGCGCGGCGGCGTGCGCTGAGGCGGATCATCTACGCTGCAGCCCGTCTCTGATACCGGCAGTTTATTCGGCAGACATAGGAAATTGGGTCAACCCCCGGTCGACCCGCGGCATCATCGGCCGGTGACGCGTCCCAGAACCGACTTCAGCAAGCCCCATCCCCACCGCATCACGATGAACCGGATGATCCAGCCCATCACGCCCTTGCTCTGAAAACCGAGCAGCGAACCGAGCACGTTGCGGATCGCGCTCGACAGCGGGTCGCCATCGACCTTGACATCGCCGCGTCGAATAACATCGGGCAGTGGATCGAGCGGACCGGGCTCGCGCCGACCGAAGATATCGCCGAGACCGCCGCCGTCCTGGCCGCGTCCGCCCGACCTGTCAGCCGTCCGTTCGTCTGGTGCATTGACGCCGGGAATACGCGCGCCCGGCAGCGGCAATGGGCTGCCCGCACCATAGTCGGGACTGTCGCCGCCGACCGCCACGTCCGGCGAACCTGCGATGGGACCATCGCGACCCCACTCTCCGGTCTGCCCGCCTTGACTCGATCGCCGCCTGTCAGTGGACCGCCGTGGCGCCGACCCGCGCTCGGCGCCGTCGGTATCGGCTCCGGCGTCCGATCCTGGCATGCCGGGGATGCGCTTGAGGATGTCCTGCAACCCGCCCTGGCTACCTTTTGCCAGCGCGCCCATCACCAGCGAGGCGAGGATCGGCAGCAGTTTCTGGATCAGATCCTGGCTGACGCCGGTTTGCGATGCCGCCCGGGCGGCCAGCGCGCGGCTTTTGGCCTTGTCGCCGAAAATCGTATCGAGCACGCCGATACCTGCGGCCTCCGCCCACGGCTGCTGCGCCGCCCTTGGATGCTCAAGGAGATAGCCATGCTCGGGCTTCGCGATTTGATCGACCAAGTCGGCGACGCCGCCGCGCGACAGCGTGTTGGCCTCCATCCGCTGGGCCAAGGCCGGCAGCACTGTTGCCAGGATTGCCTGCAGTTGCACCGGCTCAAGGCCGTATGATCGGGCCAGCGTGTCGAGCCCGTGCCCTCCGCCAGCGGTCTTTACAGTGTCGAGTATGTTCACGTGTCGCCTCGCTATTTCTTTGCGACCCGCTTACGCCCGACGGCCGAGCCATGGAATGCGCCACATTGGAGCGCCCCGCAGCAACCGGTGCCAGCCAACCCTCAAGCTCCAGGCCGGCCGGTCTTCTTTGGTCGGCCGCGCCGCATCTGGCGTTCGGCGCGGCTACCGTCGTCGTTGATTTCCACTGTCCGTCCCGCTTTGCGGCCGTGGCCCGGTAACGGGGCCCCGAGCAGATCGCGGGCGGGTCCATCCTGCCGCCCCTCACCCGCGCCAAGGCCGCGTGACGCGCCATCGCCTCTGCCCTCTCCCCGCGTACGGGGAGATGGGGAACTTTCGCCACCGACTGTAAACGTCTCTGGCTTGAACCGTGGCGGCTCTTTGCCGGCACGCGGTATCGACAGCGAGGCATGCGGACCCATCTCGTCGAGCGTCGGCTTGTGCGGGCCGCTGACCCGCTCGCCGAACGCACCACCTTTGGTGCGGTCGTCGACTTTCGGTGCGCGCGGAGCCGGGATCGCGGTCTGCTGCGGATTGCTCGGCTGGACGGGCTCGTAGCCGGTGAGGCGGCTACCTCCCCTCTCCCCGTTCTTTACGGGGAGAGGGTCATGGTGAGGGGCGGAACCTGGGTGAGGGGCGGAACCTGGGTGAGGGGCGTCTGCATCGCGACGTGCCTGCTGCTGCCCCTCACCCTCGGCGTTGTCGCGTTCCGCGCCATCGCCTTTGCCCTCTCCCCGCATGCGGGGAGAGGGGGAGTTCGCGCCCTGCCCCGCTGACGGCTTCGGCGGCATGTTGCCCGCCGCGCCGTACTTGCGCTCGCCTTTATAGCCGCCCGTCGCGTCGTCGATCGACGACTGCCGCGCCATCGGATCGTCGGCGATGAACAATTCGGTCTGCTGCAGCCGCTTGATCTCGTCGCGCAACCGCGCGGCCGTCTCGAACTCGAGGTCGGCAGCCGCCGTCTTCATCCGCTTCTCGAGGTCGGCCATCACCGCCTTGAGGTTGTTACCCACCAGCGGAGCAGCACCCTTGGCATCGGCCAATCCGGCGTCAACCGTGACGTGATCGCGCTCGTAAACACTACTCATAATGTCGTGAATGTTGCGCTTGATCGAGGCCGGCGTGATACCGTGCAGCTCGTTATAGGCCTGTTGCTTCTTGCGCCGCCGGTCGGTTTCGGCGAACGCCCGCTCCATGCTGCCGGTAACCCGGTCGGCATACAGCACGACCCGGCCGTCGGCGTTGCGCGCGGCACGCCCGATGGTCTGGATCAACGACGTTTCCGAGCGGAGGAAACCCTCCTTGTCGGCGTCAAGAATTGCGACCAACCCGCACTCGGGGATGTCGAGCCCCTCGCGCAGCAGGTTGATTCCGATCAGCACGTCGAACGCGCCGAGCCGCAGGTCGCGGATGATCTCGATGCGCTCCAGCGTCTCGATGTCGGAATGCATATAGCGGACCTTGATGCCCTGCTCGTGCATGTATTCGGTCAGGTCCTCGGCCATCCGCTTGGTCAGCACCGTCACGAGGCAGCGGTAGCCCTTGGCAATCGTCTGGCGCACCTCATCGATGCAATCGTCGACTTGGGACTTCGCCGGTCGCACCTCGCACGGCGGGTCGATCAACCCGGTCGGGCGGATGACCTGTTCGGTGAACGTGCCGCCAGTCTGCTCCAGTTCCCACGCGCCCGGCGTCGCGGACACATGGACGGTGGCCGGCCGCATCGCGTTCCATTCCTCGAACCGCATCGGGCGATTGTCCATGCACGACGGCAGCCGGAAACCGAACTCGGCGAGCGTCGCCTTGCGCCGGAAGTCGCCGCGGAACATCCCGCCGATTTGCGGCACGGTCACGTGGCTCTCGTCGGTGAAAACGAGCGCGTTGTCGGGCAGATACTCGAACAGCGTCGGCGGCGGTTCGCCCGGCGCGCGTCCGGTCAGATAGCGCGAGTAGTTTTCGATGCCGGGGCAGCTTCCCGTCGCCTCCATCATCTCCATGTCGAACGTGGTGCGCTGTTCCAGCCGCTGCGCTTCGAGAAGTTTACCGACGGCGTAGAGTTCTTCAAGGCGGGCTTTCAGCTCGGTCTTGATGCTGCGGATCGCCTGCTGGAGCGTCGGCTTGGGCGTCACATAGTGCGAGTCGGCGTAGATCTTGACCAGTGCAAGGTCACCGGTTTTCTCGCCCGTCAGCGG
>Ga0163144_10005303_pt1 | contig 28665 bp, 24 predicted proteins | sample OliLak19BULKMAT1_FD_123175 | JGI IMG/M metagenome (GOLD analysis project Ga0163144, IMG submission 123175) | Freshwater microbial mat bacterial communities from Lake Vanda, McMurdo Dry Valleys, Antarctica - Oligotrophic Lake LV.19.BULKMAT1 | ecosystem: Environmental > Aquatic > Freshwater >...
CGACGAGTTCGGGTATCACGTCGTTGATGGGAAAACCTCCGTGTATGATCTCTGGGCCACGGTGCTGCATCTCATGGGACTGAATCATGACAAGCTCACCTTCCGCCATGGAGGACGCGATTTCCGCCTCACCGATGTGCATGGCCACGTGCTCCATGACGTGATTTGAGGCATCCTGGGTTCTCCGCATCCGGGTTCTTCCCCTTGCGTGGTTGCGATCTGACGGAAGATTGAAGGATGCCCCCTAAAATTACTTTCCCTCTTATCATCATTTTCGCGTTCCTCGGTCGGGCGCAATTCTGCCAAGCCGACGACAAAGCTCAACAACCCACGGACGTCCCGTTGCCCCGGGTCATTGAGTATCCGTGGATGAATTTGGAGCAGTGGCGGGCCTTTCATCAGGGCGATTTGGATCGAGCCAAAGCGGGGCCGGTCGATGTTCTCTTTCTCGGAGACTCGATCACGGAATGCTGGGACACCCGAGGCCTTGAGGTTTGGCAAAAGCAATACGCTCCCCTTCGAGCGGCGAACTTCGGCGTCGGCGGCGATACCACCCAGAATGTCCTGTGGCGCATCACGGAGGGCGGCGCGCTCAACGGCATTCATCCCGGTGTGGTCGTTCTCATGATCGGGACCAACAATATCGGACTGATGAAAGACGCTCCCACAGATATTGCAAAAGGAGTCTCTGCTGTTGTGTCCTCCCTGCGGGAGCTGCTACCCGAAGCCGAAATCCTGCTGCTTTCGATTTTCCCGCGCGGCGAGACACCCGACAATGAATATCGCCTCAAGGTTGTCGCCACCAACAAGCTCATCGAGCCGCTCGGTCAACATGAGCACGTCACCTGGCTGGAGATGTGGAATCCATTTCTCAAGGGCGATGGAACCATGTCCAAAGACATCATGGCCGACTTTCTCCACCCGACGACACACGGCTACGAGATCTGGGCGAAAACCATGAAACCGACTCTGGAGAAGTTACAGCGCAAGGCGAACCAAGGTTGATGTGTTAGTGTTTCGATCATGGCGGAGGAACTTATCATTCGACTCGTGGCGGAAACTGACGTGCCGAAGATTGCAGCGCTCTACCAAGAAGTCTATGGCGGGAACTATCCGTTTCGTGAGTTCTACGATACCGAGTGGATCAAGCGGGGCATCTACGATAAGAACATCCGCTGGTATATCGCAGCGGATCCTTCGGGGCGTTTGTTGGGGTCGGCCGCGGTGATGTTCAATGTCGGAGATGGCGACGATCTTGTCTCGGAGATCGGACGTCTCGTGGTGCATTCAGACGCACGCGGATGCAATCTCGGTTCACGCCTCGTCCGCGAGGTCGTGGCCGTGGCCGGATCAATTCAGCCACTTCTGCTTCGGGGAATATCGCACCACCCATTTGGGTGTCGAAGCGGGTCAGTTCTTCGGCGAACTCAGCCTCCTGCAGCAACTCCCACGCAGCGCCTCCGCCCGGGCCCGAGTGGACAGCGGCCTCCTCGTGCTTGATCCCGACAAGTTCGACCATCTCCTCCACCGCGCCCCCGCGACCGCAGCGATCATCCTGAAAAATCTGGCCCGACGGGTCTGCGATCGGCTGCGGGATTAATGCGAGGAATTTGTGGGGAGGTGAGGATCGCGGAGCGCTACACCCCATCCATCCCCGGCCTGGCGGAAGGGGTTCGCTCAGATCCCTTGAGGTTCGCCACATGGTAAGTCGGATCGTCGGCGAGGACGATCACATCGACGAGGCTGCCCGCCTTGCGCAGCAATTCCCGGCAGTTTGCACTGATATGCTGGAGGTGCAGGGTTTTCCCGGCGGCGCGGTAGCGTTCGGCCAACTTCTGGATAGCCTCCAGGCCGGAATGATCCCAGACCCGGGAGTCCATCAGGTCAATGATGACTTCAGATGGATCGTTCGCCGGAGAGAAGCCGTTGCTGAAATCACTGACTGATCCGAAAAAGAGGGGGCCGTGAAGGAAATAGACTTTCACACCATCCTCACGAGTTTCGCTATCCCGATGAATGTGATGCGCGGATTTCCAAGCAAAGACCAAAGCGGAGACGATCACTCCGGAGATCACCGCCAACGCTAAATTGTGAGTAACCACGGTGACAATGGATACGAGCAGAATTACGAACGCATCGGACTTGGGAATCTTACGAAGAATGCGAATACTCGACCACTCAAAGGTTCCGATCACCACCATGAACATCACTCCGGTGAGTGCGGCTAGAGGGATGCGTTCGATCAGAGGACTCAGGAACAGAATGAAGCTCAACAGGAACAGACCTGCCGCGATCCCCGAAAGGCGCCCTCTTCCGCCGGAACGAATATTGATGATGCTTTGACCGATCATGGCGCAGCCACCCATGCCACCGAAAAATCCAGTCACGATGTTGGCGACTCCTTGACCGACACACTCACGATTGGTCTGACCGCGGGTCTCCGTCAGTTCGTCGATCAACGTGAGCGTCATCAGCGACTCAATCAGCCCCACTGCTGCGAGAATGAAGGAAAACGGGGCGATGAAGCTCAGGGTATCCCAATTCAGCGGAATCGTGAAGTGCACCAAACTCGGCAAACCGCCTCCGATGGATGACATATCCGACACGACGAGAGTATCGAGATTCAATCCGATCACCAGCAGACTCACGACGAGAATCCCCGCCAGGGAGGGAGGGACCGCACTGGTCAGACGCGGTAGAAAGTGACTGATCGCCATGGTGAGCAAAACCAATCCTGCCATCAAAGCAAGCGCTCCTCCGCTCAACCACGGGGCACCGGGAACGGTCGGACTCTCGGTGAACATCGGAAACTGGGCTTGAAAGATCACGATCGCCAATCCATTGACGAATCCGAACATCACTGGTTGTGGGATCAGTCGCACAAAGCGTCCGAGACGCAGCGCCCCACACAGAATCTGGATGAGTACCATAAGGATCACGGCGGCAAAGAGGTATTCCAATCCGGCGTTGTCACCCAAGCCCAGCGCTACCCCGCGCTCATTACCAAGTTTCACCAGACCAACCATGATCACTGCCAGCGCACCGGTAGCGCCGGAGATCATGCCGGGACGTCCACCGGCCAAAGCGGTGATAAGACAGATCATAAAAGCCGCGTAGAGCCCGACGAGTGGCGGAACACCGGCAATAATCGCGAATGCGATGGCTTCAGGGACGAGGGCCAACGCGACAGTGAGACCTGAGAGAAGATCGTCCTTGGTTTGAAGACGCTGACCGAATTTTCGTTGGATGATGTCAAACACGAGGAGTTGGGAGTGGAGGTGAAGTCAAAACGGCATCAGCTCTCGAAAGAGATGAAATCGGATCCTTTCTTCCGAAAAGGCGGTGCCCTGGTAAACATGCGGGAATCGCGGGAGAAGAGATTCTCCACGGGAGGCAAACCGAATCGTGACGTGACTCCTAGCGCCCAAGGAGAAGCAATTCAACCATAACCTCTCGCTCTACTTTGCGCGCCACTGCAAATAGGCGAAAAAGTCGCGAAGCGCTTCGTCGTTCAATCCGGCGAGCAACCCGGGAGGCATCAGTGATATAGGAGTGGCGGCAATACTCGCGGCATCGGCTCGGTCGATGTGGGTGCTCTGTCCGGCGACATCGCGCAAAGTAATGGCCTCGTCACTCTGCTCGGAGATCATGCCGATGAGAACGCGCCCGTCCTTCATGGTGGCGACATAGTTGCCGAATCCTTCGCGAATTTCCAGACTAGGATCGACGATGGCAGGAAGCCAGAAGTCCAGATTCCCCCGATCATAACCGGTCAGATCAGGAGCGATTAGTTGCCCCTCTTCGAAAAGGCGATGGCAAGCCATGCAGCGCTGTTGGAAATGGAGTCGCCCCGCTTCGGGATTCCCCGGACCAGTCCGCAGGATGCCTTTGACCCGTTCGATTTCACTTTGGTTCTCGTCGGAGCTTCGAACTCGCAGAGCAGGCCAGTGATGGGCGATCTTTCCATTGATTTCGGGATCGTGGTGATGGGCCAGCAATTGCACGACATCGGGGGCAATGTCACGTGCTTTGATTTCGGCACGGTCGATCCTCTCAAGATACATTCTCGCCCATGGCACTCGCCCGGCCAAAACCCGGTCTGCCGTGGAGCGAACTTCGTGCTCGGCGGGCAAGCTGGATCCATAGCGACTCAGGATCGTTTCGGGAATCGCCGGATCGTCGTAACTTCCCAGGGCTTGCAGTGCCACTCGCTTGAGAGCGCTCGGGGCATCCTTTCCTAAAATGCCGAGAAGAGGTTTGATCACGACGGAATCACCCAGGCCGCCAAATAGCTTGGCCAGTTCGATTCGTTCGAGGGCGTCCCCCTTAGGATCACCGACCACTTTGATTGCTTCAGCCAGCGCCTTTTTATCCCCGCGCCGCACTCCGAGGACGAGGTCGTTCTCCCCAGTAGATGCCGCGTAGGCATCCATCGCCTCGGTCAAGGCCGGAGGCAGGGGAGGCAAAGTAGTTCCCTGGAACGCCAACTGCAATCCGGTCATGAGACGCTTCGACGCGTCCTCGTCGGGTGCCAGGGCCAGCAATTGGGCGCAGGTGTTGAAGTTTTCATTCCCGCCGGCCATGGCATACCGTCTCATGAGCCGCTCGGCGATCTGCTCGCGGAAGAGGGGGTGCTTCCACGTGGCGGGGGCCGCAGCCAGGCGCAGCACCTCCTCGCGCCCCTCTTCGGCGTGGGCTTCGAGGGCCCACCAGTTCATCAGGGGGAGATGCAAGTCCGTCAGATCCTCATCACGCCCGAGCAGATTGTGAATGATGGGAAAAGCGACATCCGGGGGCAATCGCTTGGCGCTCGCGGCAAGCTGGGATCGAACTTCAACCTCGGGCTCCCGGCCTGCTAATTCGCTCAGGGTGTCGGCGAGATTCGGCGCGGCCGAACGGCGGTCCCCGACCAGACGAACGACCCAACGCCGAACATGGGGATTTTGATGCGCGAGCCACTCGATGGCCAATTCGTCGCTCAATCCACCGAGAAGATGCACTGCCCAAAGCGCTTCCAAGGAAGCCAGGCCATGATCGCTCCGCACGAGTTCAATCAACTCCGGAAGAACCGTTTGATCCTTCCGCCAGCCCATTTCAAGAACCGCTCGACGTCGGGTCCAAAGGTTGGTGTCGGAAAAGAGCGCCAAAAGCTGGTTCGATTCGAGCTTTGCCAAATCACCATGGGCATAGGCGGGTTTCGTTGCCTCCGGACGGATGCGATAGATACGACCGCTCTCCTTGTCCCAGTCATCGACGGGACTGACGTGACTGAGCCGGGTATCATACCAATCACAATGATAGACGCAGCCATCCGGGCCCACCCCGCTGAACACAGGTCGGAACCAACGGTCCGGGCTGATGGCGAGATAGGGTTCATCAACGGTGCGGAAGGTCGAGGTGTCTGGGCGCAGATCGCTCACATAGACGCGATTGAACAAAGAGTTGGGTGCGATAATTTTGCCAGTGAATGATTCTGGAAAGAGACCTCCTCCGTAAATGCAAAAGGCCTGGGGAAATCGCTCGGTGTCACCCTCGTGACTCAGGTGGGGAAAAAATCCGAAGGCGTAGGGATTCGTGAGTGGCCCGTGTTTGCCCCAACCTTTGATTCCGTAACTTCCTTGCGGATAATACATGCCGCGGGTGTTGCCGTTGTTGGTGCCGGAAAAGACCCGACCGACCGAGTCGATCTCCAGCGAAAAGGTGTTGCCTCCACCTTCGGCATAAATCTCGAACTCACGACTCTCAGGATGATAGCGCCACACCATCTGGCCCTGCCAGGAGACTTCCTTGCCGGTGGCCGGATTTACCACCTTGCCGGTCGTGGTGGAGCCATTGACTCCGTAGAGCCATCCGTCCGGTCCCCACTCCAGATTGCTCATCACCGCGTGGGTGTCCTCGATGCCGAAACCGGCTAGCCGGACTTCGGGATCAGCATCGGGAAGTCCATCGCCATCCGGATCGGGATAGTAAAGGAGATATGGGGGATTCGTCACCCAGATGCCGCCATGTCCCGTCTCGACCGAGGTCGCAATGTTCAGACCCGTGATGACATCCTGGTGTTGGTCAAAAAAGCCATCGCCATCGGTGTCCTCGAAGACACTGATTTTGTCCGCGCCCTTCACCCCGTGCGGCGGAGCCTCCGGCACCTTGTCGAATTGGGCCCGAAGGTGGTTGTCGTATTCCACGATTTTGAGACCGGCGGGAAATTGATACTGCAGGTATTGCACCACCCAAAGTCGGCCTCGTGAATCCCAACTGGCGAACAAGGGTTGAGCCACGTCAGGTTCGCTGGCCATGAGATCGATGGCGAAGCCTTCGCGCATGACAAATTGTTTCACCGCTTCGCTCGCGGGGGTGGGAGGCGTTTCGTCTGCCATCACCCCGCGTCCCGCGAATGTCTCGATGACGTCCGCGACCTGGTCATTGGCCGCTTTGGAAAGATCCTGCCCTTTCGCGTCTTGGGGCGGGCTTTCCTGGGCCGTTAAAACCAAGCAAGAGAGCATGATGGTAGTAATGGAGCAAAGAGTTCTCATGGAGGGATCATCTTCGGGCGCGAGTCAAGAAACAAGCCCTTGGTTGCGCCAACTCCAATCTTCTGGAGGAAGCGGGGACGGCATCGCGCCGGATTTAGGAATGAAAGCCTGAGGAATTTCTGCTGAGATCCGGTATGCAATCCCTGTCCGTTGTTTTGCTCTCTGGTTTCATTTGGTGCGGATACTCGATCGGTGTGGCGCAGGATTCACCCACTTGGCCGATTCTCGCTCCAGCCACTTCGACAGATCCGCTGGTCGGCACCACGCTACTCGAGGAGGAGGGTGATCTCCCTCGTCTCCTCGTTGAAGCGAATGATCGATTTCTCGACGCGGAGATTCGTCGCGTGGCGGAGGAGCGGAAGGAGAGCTGGCGACGTGATGCGACCTCTCCTGAAGGCTTCTATCCATCTTTCCCCGCCCGTCGTGCCCGCCTCGGTGCTTTGCTTGGCCTCTCTGCGGAAGCACCGATTGCCTCCAAGCCTGGTCAGCGCCTGACCCATCGGTCGTGGGGGCCAGGCCCTCTCGCCGTGCAAAAGGGAGTGATCGTCGAGGCGGTGACGTGGAACGCGTTCGGCGAAGTCCTTGGAGACGGTTGCTTGCTTTCACCCGAAGGGCCGGTCTTGGCTGACGTAATCGCTCTCCCCCATACGAACTCCGCGGGCGAGGTTGAAGCCATCCCTCCATGGGCCTTCGCGCTTGCGCGAAGCGGTGCCCGGGTTCTCATCGTCGGCCTGGTGGATCGCGGGCTGAATGCTTTCCAACTCGATCAACGCGAGTGGGTTCATCGACCCGCCTTCGTGCTGGGGCGGACGCTCACCGCCTACGAATTGATGAAGGTGTCTTCCGGCATTGATGGTTTGATGGCGGATCGCGATGGAAACCAACGTCCTCTCGGGATGATCGGATACGGAGATGGCGGGCGCCTGGCTCTCTTCGCCGGAGCCCTCGATGAACGGATCGACGTGGTGGCGGTGTGTGGCTCGTTCGGCCCGCGCGAGGGCCTGTGGCGCGAACCTGCTGACCACAATGTATTTGGCCTGCTCCGGGAATTCGGCGATGCCGAGATAGCCAGTCTCATCGCACCGCGTCCTCTCGTTATCGAGAGTGGTTCCGATCCAACTTACGGTTATCGAGCCCAGGCCGACCTTGAGCTCGACCTTGAAAAGCGGGCCAATCTCCCCGGGAAGCCGGGTCGTCTCATGACGCCGAGTTCCGCTGAAGTTGAGGAAGAGTTTTCCCGACTGCGCGCCTACGTTCCGGAGGCACCGGTCGATTTCATCGGCGCCGAAGCCGCAGTCGCGGACGAGACGCTCGATCATTTCTGCAAGGAACTTGGGCTTTTGAAAGCGACGAAGAGCCTCTCGCCACCGATCTCCTTGCCTCCCCATGACCGCGTGGGGGAACTCGTCCGTCACAATCAAGGCCTTCTCGTCGAGGCGGCCGGCGTGCGGAAACGCTACTTCGCGGGCCTCAAAACAGACTCTCTGGCAGCCTTTCAAGCCACCGTCGAGAGCTACCGGGAAACGTTTCGCACCGAAGTGATCGGGGATTTCGAGCGCCCTCTTCTTCCGGCTCGTCCTCGCTCCCGCCCCTATCAGGAAAGTGAGCAAACCATCAGCTACGAGGTCGTGCTCGATGTAATGGAGAGCGGAGGGGAAACGGTCATTGCTTACGGCATCCTGACATTGCCCAAAAATTTTGACCTCGCATCAGGCGAACGACGTCCGGTGGTCGTCTGCCAGCACGGACTGGAGGGCACCCCTGGAGATCTCGTAGGTGAGGCAGGATTCGCTTCCTATCAGGCCTTCGCCACCCGACTTGCGGAGCGCGGATTCATCACCTTGGCTCCGCAGAACGGATACAAATACTTCGATCTGTTCCGCCTCCAGCAGTTCAAAGCCCAATCCATCGGCGGAACCCTTTTCTCGATCATCGTTCCTCAGCACCGGCAGATCACTGATTGGTTGGCGGCGCAGTCCTGGGTGGATCCGGAACGCATTGCGTTCTATGGACTGAGCTATGGTGGTAAATCGGCGATGCGCATTCCGCCTCTGCTGAACCGCTATTGTCTCTCCGTTTGTTCCGGCGACTTCAACGAATGGGTCTGGAAAAATGCCGCGACCGATCCGGAGTCTCTTCGCTACAGCTATGCCAACAAGGGGGAATACGAAATCTTCGAATGGAATCTCGGCGCAACCTTCAACTATGCCGAAATGGCCACACTGATTTGCCCGCGGCCCTTCATGGTGGAACGCGGTCACTTCGATGGGGTAGCTCCCGATGAGCAAGTGGCCTTTGAGTTCGCCAAAGTGCGGAACTTATACGAGGCCAGGCTTGGTCTCCCGGATCGTTGCCAAATCGAATGGTTCGCCGGTCCACACACCATTCACGGAGTTGGAACCTTCGAATTCCTGCACCGCCACCTCCGCTGGCCCGAACCAGGTTTACCTACTCTCCCAGAACCCAGGAAAAAATGAGCGGCGCTACGATGGTGGCGTCGCTCTCGACAATGTATTTCGGAGTCGAAGCGGCGAGTTTTCCCCAGGTGATTTTCTCGTTCGGAACCGCCCCGGAATAACTGCCGTAGCTGGTGGTGGAGTCACTGATCTGGCAAAAGTATCCCCAGAGAGGCACACTGGTGCGCTCAAGGTCCTGATGCAACATTGGCACGACACAGATCGGAAAGTCTCCCGCAATGCCCCCTCCGATTTGAAAAAAGCCAATCGAACCCTCCCCGTTCTTGAGTGTCTTCGCGGTCTTCGTGTAGAAGTCAGCGAGATAGGTCATGTATTCGATGCCGGTGCGAACGGTGTGGACGTTTTTGACGTCTCCGCGCATCACTGCGGCGGCATACATGTTGCCCAGAGTGGCGTCTTCCCAGCCCGGCACGATGATCGGAAGATTCGCTTCGCAGGCGGCGAGCAGCCAGGAATTTTTCGGATCGATCTGGTAACTCTTCGCCAACTTGCCGGACCGAAGGAGCTTATACATGAACTCATGCGGAAAAAAGCGTTCGCCCGCACCATCGGCTGCCGTCCATTCAGCGAGCACTGCTTTCTCAATCCGGCGCATCGCCTCCATCTCCGGGATGCAGGTGTCGGTGACCCGGTTCATGTGGCGACCCAGCAACGCGACTTCGTCGGCGGTAGTGAGATCCCGGTAAGAGGGGACTCGCTCATAAAAATCATGAGCGACGAGATTAAAGATATCCTCTTCGAGATTCGCTCCGGTGCAGACGATGGCGTGGACCTTCTTCCTCCGAATCATCTCGGCGAGAGAGATCCCGAGTTCCGCCGTGGACATGGCCCCGGCAAGGGTCACGAGCATTTTGCCTCCGGCTTTCAGATGGGCTTCGTAGCCTTTGGCAGCGTCGAGCAGGGACGCTGCATTGAAGTGCCGGTAATGTCGGGCGATGAACTGGGAAACCGGCCCCTTGCGGGAGGCGAGCCTGGCGTGGATATCCTCGGGGCGCTGCTTCGAACGTTTCGATTTCATGGTGCGCCGGAAACTAGGAGCCTGTCGGACTTAGAGCGTCTGGGCGAGGGAATTGGGGTTCGAGTCAGAATTTTCATGAGTTTGAGGAGTTTGTGTGAACACAAATGACGAAGACGAGGGGAAATTCGGGCCGAAACCCCGATTTTCGCAGCCGGGCGGGATAAGTCCGACAGGCTGTTAGTGCCTTCAGCGCCAGAACGAAGTGTAACATTGGATGTTCATGACCTCGTATGCACCACCGGAACGGGCTCACGCTACTTCTCCTTCGTGCCGCCACCGGAATGGCCGAGCTCAGCGAACTCCGGGGGTAGCGCCGCTCGGAAGCGGGACTTGTCGATGGCCTTCATGTAAGCTTCCACAGCGGAAACCTGACCGGCCACCATTTTCTGCCAGATGCAATCGTCCATGAACTGCATTCCGTATTCTTTACCGCCGGTGATGATGTCGTAGAGCTTCTGGGTCGAGCCTTCCCGAATGACCGAGGCGACCGCCGGAGTAGAGACGAGAATCTCATTCACCGCGAGACGACCCGGAGCGTCGTCGCGTTTGAGCAGGAGTTGCGCGACCACCCCGCGGAGCGAGCCGGCCAACATGGTGCGAACCTGTGACTGCTGATCCGAGGGGAACACATCGACGAGACGGTCCACGGTTTTCCGAGCGTTATTGGTGTGAAGGGTGCCGAAGACGAGCAACCCGGTTTCTGCAGCGGTCAGGGCGAGGGAGATCGTTTCCAAGTCACGCATCTCACCTACGAGCACGATGTCGGCGTCTTCCCGCAAAGAGGCGCGCAGCCCATCCGCGAAGGAGGGGCAATGGATCGGCACTTCGCGCTGGGAAAGAGTCGATTTTTTGTTGTTATGGACGAACTCGATCGGCTCCTCGACCGTGATGATGTGCCGGGCATAGGTGCGGTTGATGTAGTCGATCAGCGCGGCCAGGGTGGTGGATTTTCCCGAGCCGGTGGGTCCCGTCACCAGCACCAGACCACTGCGAAGATCACCGAAGCGTTCGATGGTCTCGGGGACGTTCAGCTCCTGAATGGTTTTGATCTTCGTCGGAATGAGACGGAAGACGGCTCCGAGTCCGTTCTTCTGCTTGAAGTAGTTGCAACGAAAGCGGGACTCCTTGTCCATCTCGTAGGCGAAGTCCAGGTCGCCCGTCTCAAGGAAACGCTCGTAAGCGTGCTCCTCGCAGATTTCCTTGAGCATGGCGTTGAGCGTGGCATGAGTAAGCACGCCGTCCGAGATCGCAGTGATCGCACCGTGAGCCCGGATTTTGGGCGGCTGGCCTTCGCTCAAGTGCAGGTCGGACGCGCCTACGGAGACGAGATGCTGGAAATATTGGTCGATGATAGCCATGGGAAAAAATCAGTGAAAGGAGGAATGGTTTGGTCGAACCCGGATCAGAGCTGCGACTTGAGGGTGCTGGGGTCGAGCGCCCGTCCGAGGGCTTCTTCGCGGGTGATGACCCCCTCGCGATGCATCTTGAGTAGCGCGTCGTCCATCATGATCATGCCGACATTCTTGCCGGTTTGCATGACGCCTGGGAGCATGAAGGTTTTTCCGTCGCGAATAATCGAAGAGACCGCCGGAGTATTCACAAGGAGCTCCAGAGCCAGTTCCCGACCGGTGCCATCCGCCCGCGGGACAAGCTGCTGGGAGATGACGCCGCGAAGCGACTCCCCGACCATGATGCGGATTTGCTCGCGCTGCTCGGTGGGGAATACGTCGAGGATTCGATCAAGGGTCCGTGCGGCGCTCCCGGTGTGCAGAGTTGCCAGAACCAAGTGCCCTGTCTCGGCAGCGGTAATGGCGAGAGAAATCGTCTCAAGGTCGCGCATCTCACCCACCATGATGATGTCAGGGTCTTCCCGAAGGGCAGCCCGCAGAGCTTGGGAGAAACTCTGGGTATGCGTATGGATCTCCCGCTGATTCACGTGGCAACCGGCCGACTCGATCACATACTCGATGGGATCCTCGAGGGTGATGATGTGGTCGGTCCGCTGGTGATTGATCTCATTGATGAGCGCGGCCAGGGTGGTGGATTTGCCCGAACCGACCGCGCCAGTCACGAGAACCAGTCCGTTGTGGTATTCGAGTAGGGGTTTAATGGCCTTGGGCAACTTGAGCTCGTCCATGCTGCGCAGGTTGGTGCTGATGACCCGGAAGACCATCTCCCATCCGAGGCGGGTTTTCACCACCGAGGCCCGGAACCGTCCGTTACCCGGATCGTAGGCGAAATCGACATCCCCCTTTTCCTCAAGACGCCGTAATTCTTGCTCAGGCAAATAGGCGCGGGCGAGCTTTTCAGTTTCTTCGGGAGTCAGCAACTCGGCGTTTTCCCAGATCGGCTGGAGGTGTCCATAACGTCGCCACTTCGGTTGGGACAACGGAGCCAGGTGAACGTCCGAGACGTCGTATTCCTGAGCGAGGCGGAGGTATTCGTCAACGTGAGAGAGGACGGGGACAGTATCGGACATGGCAATGGCGGAAGATGCAGAGGATCAATGAACACGCGACCCGAAAACAAACCCCGCAGCCGGAGTGATGGCCGCGGGCCCTTCCCGGTGCCGCATCGGCGAGTATTGAGAAGGTGACTGTGTCAGGCAAGCAAAAAAGCAAAAAACAGCTCCGGCGCTGGAAGACGACCCGGGTCGCGCTTTTGCCTCGCTCAATCCTCCAGCGCCGTCAGATAACGCTCGGCGTCGAGGGCAGCTTGGCAGCCGTTCCCCGCGGCGGTGATGGCCTGACGATAGACGTGATCGGAGACATCGCCCGCTGAGAAGATGCCGGGGATGTTCGAGTGGGTCGAGTGGCCGTTTTGCACGACGTAGTGTTCGTCGTCGAGTTCGACGCCAGAGCCGGCGAGGAATTTGGTATTGGGATCGTGACCGATGGCGACGAAGACGCATTTCACCTCCAACTCGGACTCGGTGTTGGTCTGATTGTTGAAAAGTTTGACCGCCCGCATCTCGCCGTTTTCATCGGTCAGATACTCGCGCACTTCGGAGAACCAAATCGGTTCGACCTTCGAATTTGCCATGACGCGTTCCGCCATAATAGGTGAAGCCCGCAATTCCCCACGACGGTGAACGAGATAAACCTTGCTGGCGAAACGGGTCAGGAAGGTCGCTTCCTCGGCCGCCGAGTCGCCGCCACCGACCACAACCACCGGCACGTTGGGGTAAAAGGCTCCGTCGCAGGTGGCGCAGGAGGTCAACCCGTGTCCGACCAGCTCGCGCTCTCCGGGGAGATGCAGCCAGCGGGCGCTCGCTCCTGTGGCGATGATGACCGCCTTGGCGCAGTAGTCCGTGCCACTGGCTGTTTTGAGGAGAAAATTGCCGTCTTCTTGTTTGGCGATGCTCTCGACGAAATCATATTCGACCCGGGTTCCAAAACGCTCCGCCTGCTGTTGCATCCGCATCATGAGTTCAGGTCCCATGATGCCCTCGGGAAATCCGGGGAAATTCTCCACTTCCGTGGTGGTGGCGAGCTGGCCGCCAATTTGCACGCCGGCAATGACGAGGGGTTTCAGATTCGCGCGAGCGGTGTAGACGGCGGCGGTCCAGCCGGCACAACCGGTTCCGATGATGATGACGTTTTCCATAATGTGGGCGACAGTTTCGATGGCGGGGGTTGAGGCCAATTGCAACTGAATATGTCCTCAGACGGTGGGTTCGCGCAGGCCTTTCGTTTTCTCCCAAAAGCCGAAGAATCCTCCATTGGCGGGTAACATGGCGCGGACATCCTCATCGCGCCGGACAAGAATCAACTCGCAGGAAACGCGGGCGAGCGCGGCTTCGAGAGAAGGAAGCAAATCAGCGAGCGGCCCCACGAAAGGGTGAAGTGCGACGAGGTGTTTCAGGCGGTCCTGTCGAGCCCAGTCGGCGAGAACAGCCGGGGAGATCGCTGTGGGAATGAAGTTTGCCGGGGCTTGAAAGTGGGTTCCCGCCCTGTCCAGACCGTCAAATATCGCTTGGAGCAGAAAGGAATATTTTGCCGCTCCCGCAGTGAATTTCTCAGTCATTACCACGGGCTGATACGCCCGGATGGAGAGGGGTTTGAGGCATCCCAAAATCGAGCGTTCAACCGATAGATCCTCGTCGTGAATCCAGAGACCCCAATCAGTGAGACTGCGGAGACGCGAGACAAGGTCTGATGCAGTGGCAGGGGTCGCTCCAGAGAGTCCCCGGGGTGGAGGTGCCTCAATGTAGGAGACCGGATAGGCTTCGGGAGTTTCCAGTCGATCCAGTCCACCGGAGTGTTTTGCGAGAAGGCCGGGATCCACAAACTTCTCCAGATTGCTACGTCGAGCGAGGTAGCTTTTTCCCTTCGTGTGAAGACCCGCAACCCAGCGCCACGAGAGAGTATTCGAAGCGGCGTCGCCGTCCCACAGAGACTTAAGGAAATGCTCCGCCCCGAGCTGCCAAGGCAAGCGCAGTTCGTGGATCCAGTAGGCTGCGACCCACATCCGGGAGTGGTTGTGCAAGTAGCCGGTGACCTCCAACTCCCGAAAAAAATAGTCAATCAGGTCCACACCACTCGCCCCGGTGACGGTCCGCTCCGCACGGACTCGGTCAGCTTGGCTGATCGTCGTTAGATCGCGCCGGTAGTCCGCCCAAATCGTGGGGCGCTGCTCGAGCCAACCTTTCCAATACAGCCGCCACCAGACTTCCTGTTGGAATTTCTCGGATGAAGCCCCATAAGCATCCTGGGCCGCTTCGGCCACCTCAACCTCGCGGATGAGGCGGACGCGCAACGCGGGCGAGAGGCGCGAAACGTGCGGATGCCCGGGAACCACCTCGTTGCGGCAGCCGGCGTAGGCGGGGACTTTCGGAAGAAAGGATTTGAGCCGAGCGAGCGCATCTGTCCTGGTGGAGGGGAACGAGAGGTCTTCGGTCATGGGCGGGTCATTCTTCGCCGTCGTAGTAGCCCACCTCCTCAACCCGGACGACGCGATACTCCGGCTTGATCTGGCGTTTTCCGGTTCGGGGATAAATCGTTACGTCCGCCGGATGATGATCGGAAATCACATAGTAACAAAGCGATTGAGTCGCGCTGGCATTCTCGATCTGGTGCGCTTCTCCCGGCGGACAGACCACGTGATCGCCCGCGCCCAAAGGGATCGATTCGGATCCGTCCCGATGCATCCATCCGGTCCCGCTAAGAATGATGAAATGCTCCCACTGCGCGGCATGGGCGTGAAGTGGATAGTTTCGTTTCCCGACGGGTAGTTCAACCAACTCGACATCGAAGGGATGGCCCCCGCCTCAGGTGCCGATGTCTTTGACGCCGCCGAGCGCCAGGGAAAGGTGGCGGCGATGCAGATGGAACGTTCCTTTCGGGGACTCTCGGACCTCTTCAGGAACGCCCCGCTCGTTGATTTTGTGCATGCTGGGCTGTGGCACAGAACGGGGCGGTGCGACAGAAAAATTGGACGCCCTTCGACGAAAAAGCCGCCGAAGTTTCCTCCGGCGGCTTCTGTTGATCCTTCAGCAGACCGCTTATTCGCCCGCTTTCACGATAGCGACGTATTTGGCAGGATCGGCCTCAAACTTCGGCTTGCATTGAGCGCAGCAAAGGCGGACTTCGGTGCCCTCGTGGGTCATGACGACAGGATCTCCCATGCTACCGAGAGCTTCGCCGGAGACCGGGCATGTGGTCAACGGATAGCCGTCGGCGGCGGGGGTGGCGCTGGCGGTCGTGTCATCATTGCAGGAAGTGAGCAGGATGATCGAGAAAGCGGAAATGGTCAGAGTGGAGAGAAAAAATGATTTCATCATAGGAATTGAGGGGAAAAGCAAAAGTAGTCAGCCTCCCTTCAGGGGAAGCAAATGAGCGAAAAAAGCGAAGGGTGCTTTTCCGGATCAAATGAGAAAGACGCCCCAAAGCAGGCGCAACGGAATCGCCTGAGGAGGGGGATCATGGTCTCGCAAGGATCGATGCGGCGGTGATGCAGACATCTGCGCAAAGGTCTCCCGCATGACAGGAGTTACACCCAAAGAGAGAAACACACTCGGTGGAGGAGCGGTGACGATCCCGCTGCCAGCGGCAAAATTTCGCCAAACCCCGTCGCAATGAGGGCACGGTTCGGGTTGGGGAGAGTTGGAGTCGGTCGGCGTGGCTACACAACAACTGCGAGTCGCGGAGAGGACATCTCCTGCAAGCATCTGAGAGCAAAAACAAAGGGGACCCGTCACCAGAACGAGACAACCCATCGCCAGCAGGACCAGGATTTGATTTGCCATCTCCAGAACGATCTTCCTGTTTTGAAGCAGTGTCAAGAATTTGGCGGCGTCATTGCAGAGCGCGACTCGGTGGGGCGTCCGTCCGTCCGTCCGTCCGTTTGTCCGTCCGTTTGTCAGAGAGCGTCCGCCTGACCCGCATGCCCTCCCCAATGTTTCGAAAGAACCGCACGCAAGGTCTCGCGGGCGCGGGCGGACCGCCGCTCAATCGCTTTCGCGCTGCAGCGGAGGATATTTCCCGCATCGCGATGGGACATGCCCTGCCATTCCGTGAGCACGAAGGCGATGCGCAAATCAGCGGGCAGCGCACTGATGGCCCGGTCGAGGTCGATGGCGAGGGAGGAGAGGTCGGCGCTCTCGGCGGGATCGGCCGACGCAACGGCAGGGATCGGGGCCTCGTTCAGACTATCCAGGGATTGCTCGGGATGGCGTCGTCGCCAGCGCAAGTGCTGTCGGCACAGATTCGTGGCGATGGCGAACATCCAGGTGGAAAACGCGGAATCCGGGCGATAACGATGCCGGGCCTGATAAATTTTTACGAAGGTCTCCTGAGCGAGATCGCGGGCGTCGCCCGCATGGCCGACTATGCGCCAGCAGTAGCTCACGAGCGGTTCCTTCCATCGTCGCATCAGGTCGCCGAGCGCAAGGTCTTCGCCGTCGCGGAGACGCGCCATGGCGCGGAGGTCGTCTTCAGGCTGGCTCTCCATGTCTGACCGGGGGGCTGCCATCACTCTTCTACAAAAACCGGACGACGCTCCAGCCATCCCTTCATGCGAGAGAGGTAACGCTCCGAATCGGCCGGTTCCATCTCAATGGCGACGGCGTAGATGAAGGCGATGAATTTTTGGTCAGCCTCTTGCTCCAGTTGGGAGAGGCGCTCGGCCGCCGCTCGATGGGCCTCGGAGCGATCGAGCAGTGGATCCTGATTGATGGCGGCGAGGGTTTCCCGGGTGTCGGCGTAATGGATGCAATGGTCTTCGCACTCCGGGAAATACTTTTGGTGAAGCGCTTCGATCTTCGACTGTTGCTCCGGGTTGACGGAGAACTCCTCACAGAACCAAGCGAAGGCGGAGAGGTGGGTGAAGTGATCGTCGATGGTGTGTTTCCGCCAGAAGAAGGTCGCCGCAAAAACGAGGCCACCGACCAGAAGAGCAATCAGAAAGGTTTTTGAGAAAAGGTTTCGCATGGAATTGGCCAAGGTTTGCCGCGGGTAAAACAGGGTTAGTTCATTTCCTTCATCGGCTGTCGAAGAATCGTTTTCCATTTGGATGGCGCGGCCCGGCGAATATCGCTCAAGTAAATCTCATGATGCCTCCCGCTGCGCTCCGCCCTTGAATCGATCTAGTCATGCAATCTCTGAATGGCGGGACCCTCCTCGATGAGCAAACAGGGTAACGTCACCGATCCCACTCGGGCCGGGTCGATTTCGACAAACTCGCGCTTCCTGACAGCATTTTTTCACAGAGCCGCGTCATCATGCAAATGATTGCTGCGCCACACCGGATGAATCGTCTCGACGTAACGTTGCTCAATTTTACCACGTTGCTTGTCTCCATACAGATTCGCTCCTACCCAGGCGAGGATGACACCCACGCAAGCCCCGGCCAGGGCTCCGGCGAAGATACGAGTTCCGCTGAGGCTCTGCTCTCGGCGAGGGGTCAACGCTGCGATCCGATTCCACACGCCCCGGTCGAAGCCACTCAGGTCGATATCAGGGCGGGCGAGTCCGTAACGGGCGAGCGCTTCGGGCAAAGGGTCTGTCGTCGGGTTGGGGTCCATAATGAAAGTCGGATTGCTACAAGTATAATGCCGCACCGCAGCCCTCCCCCCGGAAAAAATCTGGCGGGCTTGATCTCTTTTTGGGGGGATTCGTGGCCACCGGCATTAAACAGAGGTAGGAGTGGCCTCATGTTGCTTCGTCATCCCATGTTTGCCCGCTCCCTTTGCCTCATCTCCTGCGCTCTGAGCGGCGGTTTCTTCATGTCGGTCAGTGGTGCGGCCGAATCTTCCCGCGACGAGGTAATCCGCCTCGCGTTCGAAAACAACCGCGAGCTCCGTCTCGCCACGCTGGAGATCGACCGCGCTCGGGCGACACAGCGCTGGTCAGGTCGCCTCGACAATCCAGAGCTGGAGGTCAGCTACAGCGACGATGAGGCCGGTCTCGACGAAAACGAGGGCACCCTGGCGGTGGCGTTTTCACAGCGCTTTCCTCTGACGGCGCGGCTGCGTCATGAAAAGTCGTTGCGCCAATGGCAAGTCATCCTCGCGGAAGCCGAACTGGCGGAGCGACGACGCGAGCTGGCCTATCAGGTCGATCTCGCGCTGGTGGAATGGCTGGCGGCGAGGAGCCAATGGGAAAGCTCCCGAGAGCTGGCGGCGCTCAATGAGGAAATCCTCGCCTTTTTGACCAAACAAGCCGAAGCGGGTGAGGTCTCCAAGTTGACCGTCATCCAGACCAAGCTGACCGGCCAGAGCATCTCCCAACAGGCTACCCGGAACGCCGCCGCGCAAAAGGCCTCGCTGCTTCATCTCAAGCAACTCGTCGGACTGGAGCCGAACACCGGTTTCAACCCACCCGCCGCCCTGGGCCGCCCTGGTTCCGCCCTGGCGGAGCGTGACTTTGCCGAGGTCCTCGCCCATCGGCCTGACCATGTTCTCGCCCTCTCACGGATCGACGAGGCGGGCGCGGAGGCCACCCTGGCGCACGCGAAGCGTTGGGAGGACATCGCCGTGGAAGCCTTTGCGGAACGAGAAAGGGCCGTGGACGAACCAGGGGGACTGGAGCGCAATACCTTCCTCGGCATCGGCGTCTCCATCCCCTTGCCCCTGCGTCAGCGCAATCAAGAGGGCATCGCACAAGCCAACATCAATCGGGAGGCCGCCTCACGCGAACTGGAAGCGGTGCAATTCCAGATCCGCAGCGAGCTGGCCGAGGCCTACCAGCAGAGTCGAGACGCCTGGGGCCTCGCCCGTGAGACCGGCGGGGAAGTCATGGACTTGGCCGAGCATAATTTGACCGAGTTCCGCCAAGCTTATGCCCAGGGACAAGCCAGCCTCATTGAGGTGCAGCGCGCCCAGGAGCAGATCCTTGAGCTGCGCAAAGCCTCCCTCGATGCTCTGAGCGCCTGGCATCAGGCCGAGGCGAAGGTTCGCTACGTCACCGGAGCATATCCCGGTCTTTCTCTGCCTTCCGACTCCGCCAAATGAGGCTTCTTTTCCGATGAAATTTGTTTGTCTTCTTCTCCCTTTCGCCCTTTTCGCCCTTTTCGGCGATGTCGTCGTCGCCCAGGACGCCGGTTCGGATCGGGCCAAAAACACCGTCATCCTGGATAAGATCGCAGTGCAGAATCTGGGCCTCGTCACCGAACTCGTGGAGGAGCGCGACTTCGAAACGACGGTGTTCGCGATCGGCCGGGTCGAGGAAATTCCCTCGCAGCGCTCCGTCGTTTCCTCCCGCATCGCCGGGCGGGTGGTAGGGCTCGAAGTGCACGTTGGTGATACGGTGAAAGCCGGTCAGGTGGTGGCCCGGGTCGAGACGCGCCAGCCGGGCGACCCGCCCCCCACCATAGAGCTGACTGCCCTGCAGGACGGCCTGGTCGTCGATTCCCACGTGCGCCTCGGCGATCCGGTGGAGCCGGAGAAGGATCTGCTCGACGTCGCCGACCGCAGCCGGCTCTGGGCTGTGGCCAAAATTCCCGAGCCCTCCGCCGTCGGGATTGGACTGGGAACCAAAGCCCGGCTGCGCATCCCCGCCCTCGGTTCGGAGACGATCGAGGCCACCTTGGAGCGCTTCGCGGTCGATGCGGATCGCGAGGCGGGCACGGTTGAAGGCATCTTCGTGTTGGACAACACCGAGGGAAAAATCCAGCCGGGCATGAGAGTCGAGTTTTCTCTCATTACCGCTTCGCGGAGTAACGTTCTGAGCGTGCCGCGCATCGCCGTGCAAGGCAGTCCGACTGGCCGCGTGGTTTTCGTGGCGGACTTTGACCTGCCGAATGCCTATGTGCGGGCTCCGGTGGTGCTTGGCGAGCAAAACGAGGAATCCGTCGAGGTGATCTCTGGTTTGTTCCCCGGTGACGAGGTGGTCACGACCGGATCGTATGCGCTAAGTTTCGCGGGAGGAGGCAGCGGCATTTCGCTCAAGGAAGCCCTCGACGCGGCCCACGGTCACGAGCACGCCGAGGACGGGTCAGAACTGAGCGAGGCCGACAAGGGGGGAAAAGGGAAGTCTGCTGGCGAGCATGACCACGAAACTGATCTCGACCATGGGAACGGTCTCGGCGGCACGCTTGTCATGGCTTGGGCCATCCTTGCCACCCTCGCCGCCTTGGTCATGACCCAGCTCTGGTGGAAACGCCGCTGATCTCTTTTTGCTGCGATGCTGAATACCCTCATTCACTTTTCCCTGCGGCAGCGGTTCCTGATCCTCGCCCTCGCAGCTGCGCTGCTCGCGGTGGGACTCTGGAAGGTCGTCTCCCTCCCCGTCGAGGTGCTGCCTGATTTGACCAAACCGACGGTCATTATTCTAACGGAAGCGCCCGGCTACGCGCCCGAGGAAGTCGAGACCCTCGTCAGCATCCCGCTGGAGAGCGCCCTCATGGGAGTGACCGGCGTGACCCGGCTGCGCACCATCAACGACATTTCGCTCTCACTGATCTACGTCGAGTTCGACTGGGGCACAGACATTTATCAGGCCCGTCAATTCGTCCAGGAGCGGCTCACCGGGGCAACCGAAGCCCTGCCTGATGGAGTGACCCCCTACCTGACGCCGGTCGCCTCGCTGATGGGGAACATCATGCTACTCGGCGTGGTCGATCCTTCGGGAAAAACAGGCTTGAGCGACCTGCGCAGTCTCTCCGACTGGACCATCGCCCGCCAAATTCAATCGATCCCCGGCATCGCCGAAGTGCTCAACATGGGCGGCGGGGTCAAACAAATCCAGATCCAGCCCCGCCCCGGTGAGATGCTGGCCCTGGACATTTCTTTCGACCAGTTGCGGGAAGCCGCCGGTAAGGCGGTCAGCAATACCACAGGCGGCTTCCTGACGGAAGGTGCTCAGGAGATCATGGTGCGCAATCTGGCCATGACCACCGACCTCGCGGTGATCGCCGATGCGGTGGTGGATCATCGCGACGACCGGGCCATCCGGATCGGCGATGTCGCCGAGGTCGTCTGGGGCACCGAACCGATGCGGGGCGATGCGGCGATGGGCTCGAAGCATCTCGCCGGGACCAACCACGAAGCGCCCGAAGGCTTTCGCGGCGTCATCGTCAGCATCACCAAGTCGCCCGACTTCGACACCATCGCGCTGACCGAACGGATCGAAAAAGTGGTTGCGGAGTTGAAACAAACATTGCCCGCCGGAGTCGAGGTCATCAACCTCTACCGCCAGGCTGACTTCATCGAGTTGGCCATCGGCAACCTCGAGGAGGCCCTCCGCGATGGAGCCATCATGGTGGCGGTGGTGTTGTTTCTGTTTCTCTTCAATTTTCGTATCACCCTGATCACCCTGACGGCCATCCCTCTCTCGCTGGGGATCGCGGTCATCGTCTTTGACCTCATGGGGCAAACAGTGAATTCCATGACCTTGGGCGGCTTCGCAGTGGCCATTGGAATGGTGGTGGACGATGCCATCGTCGATGTGGAGAATGTCTATCGTCGTCTCCGTGAATGGGTCGCGGGGGGGTGCAAAAGAACGAAGCTGGAGATCATCGCGGCGGCTTCATCAGAGGTTCGATCATCGATCCTTTACGCGACGGTTCTTGTGATTCTCGTCTTCGTGCCGCTGCTCGCCCTCAGCGGGGTGGAGGGTCGTCTTTTCGCTCCCATCGCCATTGCCACGATCGTGAGCATGGCGGCATCGTTCGTGGTTTCACTGACGGTGATTCCGGTGCTGAGCTCGTTTTTGCTGCATCCCAAGCCCTCGGCGGTGGAACGCGAGGGCTGGTTTATACGAAATTTGAAACGAGTATTCGCAGGCACCCTCCTCCGACTCGCTCTCGCTCAACCGCTGCTGGTGCTGGCGGTGACGGCCGGCCTGCTGGTCCTGACCGCCTTCGTCTATGGCAGCATGGGCGGAAATTTCCTTCCTCCGTTTCGCGAGCCGACCGCTGTGGTCGCCACCACCACCGCGCCGGGCACGTCTCTCAAGCAAACCACCGAGCTGGCAGATCGCGCCGTCGAGCTGCTGCTGCAAATCCCCGAAGTTGAAACGGTTGGCTATCGCGCCGGACGGGCCGAACGGGGCGACCACGTTGTGCCGGTTTCGACGGCGGAATTCGACGTCGAATTTTCCCCCACCGCGCAGCGCAGCCGGACGGAAATCCTCAGCGATATCCGTGACACCATGCGGGGCATCCCCGGCACCTTTTCGGCCATCAGTGGCCCGCTCGCCGACCGGGTCGGACACATGCTGAGCGGCGTCTCGGCCAAAGTAGCCCTGAAGATTTACGGCCCCGAACTCGACGAACTGCTCCGCCTCGGCAACGAGGTCGCCGGAATCGCCCGCTCCATCCCCGGACTGGAGGAAGCCCGCCTCGAGCAGCAGGCCCCCATCCCCCAGCTCCGCATCGAGGTGGATCGCAAACGCGCCCTCGCCTACGGCATCTCCCCCGGGGAATTGAACCGCGATCTTGCCGATCTCATGGGCGGAGCAGTCGTCGGCGAAGTCTATGAGGGCCAGCAGGTTTACGAGATGGTCGTGCGCCTCCCGGCTTCGTTACGCGAGTCCCCCGAGCGCCTCGGGCAGCTCAGCATCGATACGAAAAGCGGCCAACGGATCCCGCTCTCCAGCGTGGCGGAGATCCGCCAGGCGACCGGGCCGAATACGATCCTGCGGGAAAACACCCAGCGTCGCATCGTCGTTTCAATCAATCCGACGACGAGCGATCTCAACCGCGTTGTCGAGGAACTCACCGCCGCCGTGAAAAAACAGGTCAGACTGCCGCAAGGCTACCGCATTTCTTACGAAGGCGAATACCAGGCCCAAGCCGATGCCAAACGTCGTATTATGCTGATGTCGATCGTGATCCTCGGGGTCGTGATTTTTTTGCTCTACAGTTACTTCCAAAGCGCCGCCTTTGTCGCATTGGTCCTGACAAATATCCCCATCTCGCTTGTCGGCGGAGTGCTCCTGACAAGCTGGACGCTTGGGAATGTCAGCATCGCGACCTTGGTTGGCTTCATCGCGATTTCGGGAATCGCCGCGCGGAATTCCATCATGATGATTTCCCACTACCTCCACCTCATGCGACATGAGGGCGAGAGCTTCGACCGCGCCATGGTCGTGCGCGGCACCCTAGAGCGGCTCGTGCCTGTGCTCATGACTGCGCTGTCCGCCGGGATCGCCCTCATCCCGCTGGTGCTGGCTTCGGAGGACCCCGGCAAAGAAATTCTGAACCCCATTGCCATCGTCATTGTCGGAGGATTGGTCAGCTCGACTCTGCTCGGGCTGGCAGTGACTCCGGCGGTCTTCCTTGCCTTTTGCCGACGCCCCGCCACCGCCGCTTTGGAGCGCGGCGCGGCGGCGGCGGCGTAATTTCCTCCATAGTCTCTCACTCCGATTCGTCCAACCCGGTTAGCAACCCAAACAAAAACACAACTATGAAAACAACCCACCTCATCTCCACCCTCACGATTCTGGCCATGGGCGCAGTCTTCCTGCCTCTCCAAGCCGAGGAAAAGAAGCACGACCATGATCACGACCACGACCACATCGTGGCCGGACCCAACGGAGGACGCGTCCTCCACGCGGTCGAACCTCACCTTGAGTTCTTCGTGACCGAAGAGCGCAAAGTGCAGATCAGCGCCCTCAGCGAAGATGGCAAAGTGATCCCCATCGAAGCACAAAGCGTCAAAATCACCGCCGGCGACCGCAGCGCCCCGACGACACTGACCTTTGCCAAAGTGGGCGACTCGCTTGTCTCCGACGTCGCTCTTCCAGAAGGCAACGACTTCCCGCTCGTCATCCAACTTAAGGCCACTCCGGATGCGAAATCAGTAATCGAAAAGTTTAATCTCAATCTTGAGCAGTGCCCGACCTGCAAGCACCGGGAATACGCCTGCACCTGCGATCACGCCCACTGAGTCGGTTTGCGCAAATCTTGAGATGGCAGCCCCGGAGTCGCCGAATCCGGGGAATCATCGAAATGCAGGGGAGCCAACGGATCCCCTGCTGCTTTTCATGCGAGCCTCAGCCCCGCAGCTTGGCGAGGCGCTTGCGGACGAATTTCCCCGACTGGATCATCGGAGTCCGCAGGTGCGCCCCGGCCAATTGCAAAGCACTGACCTCAGGCCGGGGAGAAGCCGATTGCTTCCGAAGCACCAACAGCGAATTCACGTGGTGGACTACTTCGTAGTTGGGATTCCGTTTGAGGAAAGCACGGCTCGAAATGGTCACTCCGGGGAATTGTGGCAAGCAATCGTGGAGACAAACATAACCACCGGGATTGAGACGGCTGGTCCAACGCAAGTCCTCGGTCACGCAGCGCAGCTTGTGATTGCCGTCGATGAGGATGAAATCAAAAGTCTCGCCGAGTTGCTCGGTGGCCGCAAACGTTTCCGCGCTGGTGGTCTGGCGGAACTCGACTCCGGCCGGATCGATGCCGTGTTCACGCAGATTCTGTAGCACGACCTCGTGGTGGTTTTTAAATACGAAAGAGGGTCGATCACAACGAAGGGGGGACGCTCCGCTGCGGAGAAACAATCCATCATCCTCCACAGAGTGCCTCCGGCTGCGGTGCCGATTTCCAGGTGTTGGCCCGACTTGCGGCTTTCCCGGAGCAAAGCCGTGAGGCACTCCAATTCATCGGGCCTGAGTTCGGATTCGAGGGTCGTGGCGCAGGGATCGCATCGCGGATACTCCCGCATCGACCCGTTTCCCGCAATGCGAAATTGCCGGAGATCCATGGATTCTACCCTGTTGGATGCGTGCTCCTGCCGGCCTATTTCAGGAAGCCGCCGGGATGATGAGTCCCTCGGCGGTCTCCTCCTGCAAGCGGAGTTGGCCACAAGCAGCGTCGATGTCATGTCCTTTCTCCCGACGGAGCGTGACCATGACCCCGCCCTTTTTCACCTCGAAAAGAAAGGCCTCCTGTCGGGCCTCCGAGGGGCGTGCCCAGGGTAATCCCTCGACGGTATTGTAGGGGATGAGATTCACCTTCGCGTGCAAGGCGGCCGCCCGTTTCGCGAGAACCTTGGCCTGATCGAGCCCGTCGTTGACTCCTTCGATGAGGATGTATTCAAAGGTCACCTTCTGCTTTTTGTATCGATTCCAAACCTGAAGAGCCTCGAAGAGGCGGGCCAGCGGATACTTTTGGTTCACCGGCATGATACGGTCGCGCACTTCGTCGGTGGCACCGTGCAGGGATATGGCGAGCCGGATTTGCCAAGGTAGGGCAGCCAGCTTCTCGATTTGGGGGGCGAGGCCGCTGGTCGAGACGGTGATATGACGTGCCCCGATATTGACTCCCCAACCGGCATTGAGAATTTCGAGGGCCTTGATCAGACGTGTCAGATTGGCAAGCGGCTCACCCATGCCCATGAAGACCAGATTACGCGCTTGTTCTCCACAGGCGAATTCCGCGCTGAGGACCTGCCCGACGATTTCTTCGACCTCGAGGTTGCGGGTGAAGCCCGCCAGACCGCTCGCACAAAATTTGCAATCGTAAGCGCAGCCGACTTGGCTAGAGATGCAGAGGGTGATGCGGTCGCTCCGCTCTCCGTTGAAGCTCACATTCGCGGGGATTTTCACGGTCTCGATGAGCCGACCGTCGTGGAGTCGGAACAGAAGCTTCTGAGTGGTGTCGTGGGAACCGGTCAGACGCACTACCGGGAGATTGCCGAAGGTGAAGCAGGCGGCGAGTTGGTCGCGCAACTCCTGGCTCAGACTCGTCATCTCCTGAAAATCGGCGATCCGTTTTTTGAAGATCCACTCCACGACCTGCTTGGCGCGAAATTTCGAATGACCGCGGGATTCCATCCAGGCAGTCCAGTCATCGAGAGTCATCCCGAGAGCCGAGGGTAGTGAGGGGAGGGCGGACATGGACTTAAGCTCATTGAACCACGGATTCACCTGCTTGGCAGGTGGATTCTGGCGGGATGGGGCCCTAAATCCACGAAAAATGGGCTCAAGAACCGAAAAATTATCTAAAACCGAGTAATTAGACGTTATAAATTATCAGTTTTTATTAAAATTCATGAAATTTATCTTGTTTTTCCATAAATTATGAATAAATTTATAATATGGAAAAGATGATTATTAAACCACTCCCAATTATCGTGGCCACCATTCTGGCTGCCTTCACCGCTTCTGCGACCGCCGGAACCGCCATGCGCTTCAGCGCCAAAGGCCCCGTAGTTCAACCGAAGGAAAGGAAAGCCTACGTCTTTGGATACGCCGGCTTCGACTTCGGTTCGGACTACGAGACCATCGGTGCCTTCGATGGGGTGCCTGACCCGGCGCACTGTCCGGTCGGCTACGATCACTCCGACCCCGCTTTCGATCCCACCAATGTGCCCATCAACTTCGACCTCGAAGACGGTGAGACTTTCGGAGTCGGCGTCGGCGTTTACTCGCAATTCCTTGGTGGAAGCCGCTTCGAGCTGGAGACCTCCTACACCCACAACGAGGTAAGCGGAGTGACCTATGTCGATTTCGACCTGCCCGCGAGCTTTGACGTGGAAACCCGCGCTCTCTTCTTCAACTATCTCAAGGAAGTTCCCCTTGGAAAGCTGACCGGATACTTCGGCGGTGGTGTCGGTTATGCCAACACTTCGTTCCGAGGCGATCTTGATACGGTTCGCTTCAGCGATGAGTCCGATGGCTTCGCCTGGCAGTTGGTCGCCGGGGTGGACTTCCCTCTGACGGATCGGCTTTCGATGTTCACCCAATATCGCTACATGGTGTTGTCGAATCAGGCTTTCACCACTGATTTCGGGGACTTCACCACCGAAACACAGGACAATCCAGCCAGCCACGCAGTGCTTCTCGGCGCTCGTTTGTCCTTCTGATTGCCCCGGAAACCACTTTTCCTTGGTAGCCTTGGCCCTGTCTGCGGGACTCCCCGTGGACAGGGCCTTTTTCGTGGGCATATTGGGCGGCTTCACTCTCTTTACGCCGAGCTCGTGACTTACGCCGAATCCATCGCCTGGCTTTACGGAACGCAACTGTTCGGGATCAAACTCGGACTGGACTCCGCGAACCGTCTCTTGCAAGGGGCCGGGATCGATCCACAGCGACCAGGTGTCCCGGTCATCCATGTCGCGGGAACCAATGGCAAAGGCTCCGTCTGCGCTTTCGCGGAGCGCATCCTGCGGGACTCCGGTATGCTAACCGGACTTTTCACCTCGCCCCATCTGGTGCACTATCGCGAGCGGATTCAGGTTGGTGGCCTGCCGATCAGCGAAGCGGCCTGCGGCCGGGGACTTTCCGAACTGCGCGAAATCGTGAGCAGTTGGGATCCGCATCCAACCTTCTTCGAACTCAGCCTCGCGCTCGCGATGCGACACTTTCAAAATGAAGCCTGCGAGGTCATCATACTGGAGACCGGCATGGGCGGGCGGCTCGATGCGACCAATGCGATCCAAGCCAACCTGAGTGTCATCACCTCGATTTCCCTCGATCACCAGCAATGGCTCGGCGAGACGCTTCGCGAAATTGCGGGAGAAAAAGCCGGGATCCTGAAGCCCGAAACTCCCGTCATCGTGGCCGACCTGGCCCCTGAAGCTCGTGATGTGATGGGTCGGCGGGCCCTGGCTTTGGGCATTCCCTATCTGGAAGCGCATCCGCTCCCGGAAGATTGGAAGCTGGGACTGCGCGGGCCTCATCAGCGCGAAAACGCCGCTCTCGCTGTCGAAGCCGCCTGCCGGATCGCCTCCGAGCGGCTCACCCAGGATGGCATCCGCGCCTCCCTCGCAGCGACGAGCTGGCCGGGGCGCTTTCAACAAATTACCGATCAACTCATCCTCGATGGCGCCCACAATCCCGATGCCGCCCGAGTGCTCGCTGCGGCCTGGCAGGAGGAATTTCCCCAGGAAAAAGCCCACCTTATATTCGGAGCCGTTTCATCGAAAGATATTTCCGGCGTCCTCGCCGCACTTGCCCCCATCGCCGGAGCGATCACCTTTGTGCCGCTGCAATCCGAGCGCGGCCTCTCTACGGGCGCCCTCCGCGAGTCCTATGAATCGGCCGGGCTTCCTGCTATTCCCCTCCGCGAGGCCACTTCTTGGTCTGAAGCATCCTCCCTCGTCGCCTCAAGCTCCCTCCGAACCCTCGTGACCGGCTCTCTCTACCTCGTCGGTGAGGCACTTGCGATGTTGAGTGAAGGGGAGTTCGAGGCGAGTTTGCAGTGAGGAGAGGAGTCAGCCAAACCGCTAAACCGCTAAACCGCTAAA
>Ga0163144_10005304_pt1 | contig 28661 bp, 25 predicted proteins | sample OliLak19BULKMAT1_FD_123175 | JGI IMG/M metagenome (GOLD analysis project Ga0163144, IMG submission 123175) | Freshwater microbial mat bacterial communities from Lake Vanda, McMurdo Dry Valleys, Antarctica - Oligotrophic Lake LV.19.BULKMAT1 | ecosystem: Environmental > Aquatic > Freshwater >...
ACCGCTCCTCGCCTCGTTGTTGCGTAAGCGCGTTGCGTTAGTCTTCGATGGCTTCGTCGAAGTCGACGTCGGAGTTGTAAGGGGCTTTCTCAAAAAGCTTGAGAGGCTTTAGCTCGACGACGTCGTAAAACTTGCGTGGCGCTCCGGTTGCGGCATCGACGGAGTTTCCATCCCTGCTGGTGACGAGGATTTCGGCCTCGACGTCGGAGCCTTCGAAGGTGGCCTTGATGTCCTGGTAGAGCGTATTGAGACCGACTTTTTCTTCCGCTCCTTTGCCTGAGAGCGGGTAGAGGATGGCCTTGATTTTCTGCTCGAACAGGATTTTTGTTCCGACTTCATCGCTCTGGCTTGGTATTTGAAGCGTGATGTTTGTAAACGGCGCGGTGTACGAAACAGAGGTCGGCTGCGTCGTCGCCCTGATGGAGATTGAGGCGCGCGTGTCGTTCTCTGCTTTCTTGTACTTGATGCCTGTGATGAAAACCGTCTGTGTCCCGTCTTGGAGCGTGAGGTAGCGTTGATCAGCCATTGTTTATGTTCCTTCGTAGTCAGCGTTGATTGTGATTTCGGTTCGTGATGTGTGCGGTGTCCAATGTTTTTGAGCAAGGATTTTGGTTATTTGTCTGTCATCGTCCCACAGGACTCCTTTCATGTAACAGGACTGAAGCATGTCGTTATAGTATTTGATGAGGTTATCGAGGTCGCACTTGGATGGGAAGTCGGAGGACGGTTTTGCTGGCGACTCGAAGAGGAACGCGTACTCGATGGCGACTGGCGTCCCTTTTGGAAACATAGGCGCGCTCGTTTCGCGTCTGATGTTCTTTTCTTGGTGCCACGCGAGGACTTGCTTGAGCGCTATGATAGAGTGGGTGTTCTTGGTTTCTGCTTGTGCGTCGAACCTAGCGGTTGAGCCTCTCATTTGCGCTGGTCTTTGCCATGGAGTGGGTGCTCCTTCTAGGCTGATGGTAACGATGCGCGAAGCGTGTTGCACGGAGAGACCCCACTAGGAAAAAGCAGCGATACATGTAGGCTTGAGCCTTTCTACATGTGACCTCTTGCTCTGTCAAGCTCCTGCGCGCGTTTCCTTATTGGTTTCGATTTAACGCCATACAATGTTAAGCGCCGCACCCTTCTTGCGTTGGTGTGCGGCGCTCGGTGATCGTTGACTCAAGCTCGACTCGGAGTATGATGAAGATTCCACAATCCAAAAAACCAAAAGGCAAGGATGGCCATGACGATCGATTTCAATGATACCATAATCGATGAAGTCAGCAACCCAAAGACCAATGTTGTTCCTATTAAGCGCGCGGTTGGCCGACCAAAAGGCTCCGGCAAGAAAGCGAGTAGCGTGAGCGCGCAGCCAAAGCACAGCTTGGGAGCGACGGAAGACAGATTCACCACCAGACCTATAGAGCAGATCGCAGAGCTCATCGGCGAGCGCTTCGAGTTTCGCTACGACGAGGTCCTGTTGCGCATTGAATACCGAGAGGCTGGCGGGGAGTGGAAGCCGATGAAGGACGCGATGACAGGCGTCGTCAACAGCCACGCTCGTGTTCTAGCTCGCGAGGACGGAGGCGACGTCCTGAAGTGCAAGGGGACGGTGAACGAAACGATTGCCTTTATGGCAGACAAAAATCCGCACCACCCAATCAAGGCCTACCTCGAAGAATGCCTCGCCAAGTTCAACGCCTTCTCGGCGCTCAACAAGACAGACCCTCTGGCAGACCTCATGGATCACATCCACCTTGTAGAAGGCAAGGACCGCCTGAAAGTATTCCTCAGCCGTTGGTTGCTCGGTTGCGTTGCAAAGGTGCTTGAGCCTGACGGCCACCAAAACTTTGTGCTGACGTTCCTCGGCGGACAAGGCTGGGGAAAGTCCGTGTTTGCGGAATGGCTTTGCTCCGGCATCGGCGAAGGCAAGCACCAGATGGTTTTCCAAGAAGGGCAGATTCATCCGGAAAACAAAGACCACGTTCTAAGGCTCGCCAAGAAGTGGATCTGGAGCGCCAGCGAAATCGACGGCACGGTCAAGAAAAAGGACGTTGCCGAGCTTAAGGAGTTCCTGACGATGAACTACCTTTGCGAGAGGGCTGCGTTTTTTAAGTACGATTTCAACGGTCGATCCATATGCAGCTTCATCGCCTCGGTGAACTCGGAGCAGTTCCTGAAGGACGAGACGGGGAACCGTCGCTTCGCAGCTTTGCCGATGAGCCGGAAGCTCGACTTCGACTACAAGAAGAACGTTGATATCGATATGGTCTGGGGTCAAGTGATGTTCCTGTACCAGTGCGGCATTGCGTATGACGACGAGGATTTCTCCTGCATGTCGTATCCGCACCACCCGACGCTTCCGAGCCTTTCTGCTGAAGAGAAGCTCTGGCAGAAGGAGCAGAACGAAGAATGCTTCGACGTAGACCCCTTGGAAGAGCAGCTCCATTCCTGGCTGGTGGTCACGAAGGCTGCTTCTGACTTCGTCTTCACGAAGGACATCCGAGCCAAGGTTCGCAGCGGTGAGTTCTCTCCTCGTAGCCCCTGCTCTGCTGATAGGTCATGGAACATGAAGATCGCGGCCGTTATGCGCCGCGTTGGCCGAAGCGTTGGAAAGGCGGTTTGCTCTGAAGGCAGATTCAACGGTTACCGAGGCGTGGCCTGGAGGGGTGAGGAGGACAAAGCGAACCTGCTCAATAGCAAGGCAATAGTTTAAATAGGCCTCGTGTCCGACCTCTGTCCGACCTCATTTCCGAGGTCGGACATTTTTTATTCAACTCCCCCAATGCTTTGTCTAACCTGTCCGACCTGTCCGACCTTTTTCCTAAGGAGTCCTTGAAAAGAATTAAGTAAATAGGAAATTACACAAATGTAATTTCTAATAATTAATTTTGGCGGCCACTATAGGAAAAGACCGGACGCGGACGAACAGCCGGACGCGAGAAATGGGCATAGCTATATTTACGTAGGATAACTCTGCTGTCCGGCCTTTTGCCGACCTCGGACGGATTTCCGAATTAATTAAAACCGCTCAAACAAAGAGCACTGCGCGACCGGAAATAACTCCGCAGACCCTCTTGCGCTCACTCTCCAGAAATGCTATTCCAGGTGTGACCTAGGTGTCACCTCTGGAGAAGGCATGGAAACCGCAAAACCTTTGCGCGTGGGGGACCTCAACGCAAAGCAGAAGCAGGCGCTTAAAGACTTCCTTGGGTGTATGCTCAGGAGCAAAGCTGAAGTGACCAAGCTCACAATTCTAAGCCTCCAGGAGAACGCGCCGAGCGATGAAGTCAAGAAATAACCGCGGGGTCTACCTCGGAGCGCACTACCACTGGTCGTACCGCGACGATTGGCAGCCGCTGCAAAACATCGCGAAATGCCACCGCCTCCGCTTCAACCGAGAGATCAAGCGCTACGCCATCCCTGACGCAACCGTCATGCTCTCCGTTCTGCGCATGCTCATCGAGGCGGGCGAGGAGCCGGAGGACATCAACGTCTACGACTTCGAGACGGACGAGCTCATCCCCGTGGACACATGGCAATTGGTGCTTGCGGAGGCCAAGGAGACGTCGAAGCGTGCTGGAGCGGTGGTTGCCGAGGCTCTCGGTGGCAAGAGGCGCGCGAAGCCTAAACCGCTGGCTGTGTCGTTCGAGCCGGGACTGGTTCGCCTTCAGCTTCCACTGACGCCATCCGGCAAGCCGCGGGCGGAGCACGCGGTGCTCTTTGGCTTGGCAAAGTTTGGTTGCGAGGCGGCGCACCACGACCACGGCGAGTTCCTGCTGACCAAGAACCACCAAGAGGCGTCGGAGTGGTTGATGGGTGCGCGCGCGGAATGGTCCGAGATGAAGGTGACCGGCTTGCCGAGGATGCCTGAACAAGCGGCAATCTGCTCCACGGTCGAAGGCCTTTTCGCTCACCAGCGCGTTGGGGTTAACTTCCTCCTCAACCGGAAGAAGGCGATCCTGTCGGACGATATGGGCCTAGGCAAAACATGCACAGGCATCCTTGCTGCGGAGCAGCTCAAGCTCGACGGCACGGCGGACTACCTCCTCGTCATCTGCCCCGTCACTCTCGTGCCGAACTGGCGCCGTGAGCTTGTGAAGTGGGACTCGTCGTTTGGCGCATCGCATGCACGAATCGTGCCGTATTCGCAGCTCGCAAAACTTAAGAGCGTTCCTCCGAAAACGGTTGTGCTCATAGATGAGGCGCACGCAATAAAGCGCGTGGAATCGCAGCGAACCAGAGCCGTGCTCAACTTCGCCCTCGAGCAATCCGACAACATCGCCGCGCTCTGGCTCCTCACGGGGACGCCAGTGACTCGCGACAACGGCGACCTCTGGCCGCTCGCTCACCTCGTCGACCACCCCGTCGCACGCCTCTTTCCGCCGATGAAGCTCCGCGCCATGCGCACCGATATCGAGAACGCCATGCTCGCTGGCGCAATGAAAACGCACCTTCTGATGCGCAAGAAGGAAGACGTCATGGACCTCCCTCCGAAGATCCGCCAAGTCGTCGACGTCGAAACCGGCATCGAAGGAGGCTCGCAAGCCGAAATCGCAATGCTCATGAAGAAGAACCCCGCCTCTCTCCAGGAGCATCTGATGCGCCTCAAGCGCATGACCGCTGAGGCAAAGGCGCCGGCAACCATCGCGCACGTCCAGGAGTTGCTGTCTGCAGGGCGGAAGGTCATCATTTTCTCAGACCACACCGCGAGCCTGCACGATATTCACGACCATTTCAAAACCGCGGGGATGCAGCCAGCGTTGATTGACGGCAGCGTCCAAGACCGAGACACGCCCGTGCAGCGCTTCCAAAACGATGCTAATTGTCGCGTCTTTCTTGGCAACATTAAAGCTGCTGGTGTAGGCTTGACTTTGACAGCGGCTAGTGACGTGGTTTTCAACGACTTCGATTGGCTACCAGCCAACATGCTCCAGGCCGAGGATAGAGCGCACAGAATTGGCACGCGCGGAACAGTAAATGTTTACCTTATGGCAGACCCCAACATGCTCATCGATACCGTTATGCTCAAGATTCTCGCCAACCGTTCGCAGGAAATCGCGTCTTTTGAGCAGAGCGAACAGACGTTCATGTCAGAAGTCGCCAGATGGGCTAAGGATAACGATGACTGAAATTAAGCCAAAGAAAGAAACACACAACGCCTACATCGTACTCCACGAGCAGAGGCTGTACTCTCTCAGAGGGTATTGCGAGGCGATGGCAATACCGTACAAAACAATCCTCATGAGGGTGTGGCGGTGGCACAAGCAGGTTCTGAATGAGGTCATCTTTTTCGACACAGATATACCTGAGGATGCTGAAATCCTCTCGAAAGAGCACTACCCCATCGGCACGCCAGACTACGCAGAGAAAATAAGGAGAAAAAGTGCAGCCGAACAGCGAATCAAACGCTCTACACAACGTAGGGCACTTCAGCTCCTACGAGACCATGGAAATCCGAAAGACACTGGCGAATTTGGAAATAGACTTCAATTGGCAAGAGAGGTCTCTAGAGGGGATAGCGAAGATGGAGGAGATCTGCCGTGAGTACCGAATCTGGCACGAGTTTGCCAGCGCCGCAGTCATCGCTCACGAGCGAATCGGCTCCCGCATCAACTACACAGCCGGACTCATCGCCGACGCAAGAGGCGAGCTTTCAATCCGAGGGGAAAACAGATGACCAGCGAACCAACGGCACCCCGACCGCTCCTCGCCGTAACGGTGTACGCATTGCTCGATTTGACATCACCGGAACCGATGAGGTGGACGAATCCACAATTGAAGCTCTGCGGAGGCTCGCTCCTAATGGGCGCGTTCTTCTCCAGTTCTCCTGCGGAAAAGACTCTCTTGCCGCTTGGGTGACGCTAGTGAAACACGGCTTCACCGTCGTGCCGGTCTACAAAGAAGTCATCCCAGACGTCGGCTTCGTCTCGCGATGCATCGCGGAATACGAGCGCATTTTCCAGACGCGAGTATGGAAACTTCCATACAAAAACCTCTTCCGCATGCTCTATGAACAATACGGGCCAGTGACGCGCTCCTTAGCGACAGAGGACGTCATCTCCGCAGCAACACCCACCGAGGCCGACCGAAAGCGCGAGTCCGAGGAAACCATGACCGCGCTCATGCGCCAGTTCGATTGCGAAGTCCGTATCATCGGCACCAAGGCCTCGGACAACCTTTCGCGCCGCGTGAATTTCCAAGTCCAAGGGCCGTACAATGCCAAAGAGCGCCTCTTCGCGCTGACGTGGCGCCTCAAGCGAAATGCGCCTTTCGATATCATCATGAAGACGGAAATCAACGGGGAGCGCGTACCTATTCCTGGCTTCTACCTCTGGCTTGGCCGCTCGCCAGAATGGATGTTCGACTCCGAGTACTGGCTCACACGCAAATACTACCCCGAAGACTACGACCGCGTTCTGCGCCTGTTGCCAGAGGCCACCATCCGCACCAAGCGGTTCGAGTGCGCAACGAAGCCCCGCTTGCTCAAGCCGCTCGCTAGCATTGTCCAAGCCAAAAAAGACGGCTACCCCTTCATTCTCTGAGGTTCTGACCGATGTCCAACCAGTTCCAAGTCTCCCGCTCGGCGCTCGTTAGCCGGAAGTCCATCAAAGAGCATCCGCTCAATCCAAGGTCCATCACGCCGCAAGCGCGTGCGCGGCTCAAGGCGGGGATTCAGAAGTTCGGCGTCCTCGGCTCGGCGTTCATCATCAACGAGAAGACCGGCAACCTGCTCGGCGGACACCAGCGCCTCAGCATTATGGACGACCTCAATGGGTCGAAGAACTATGACGTCCGCGTTGACTTCATCGACGTTACCGAGTCGCAGGAGAAGGAAATCCTCGTGCTGCTCAACAACCAATCTGCGGCTGGACAGTGGGATGAGTATGCGTTGCTCAACATCATCACCGACCCCGAGGTCGACCAAGCCGTCCTTGGCTTCTCCGAGACGGAGCGTATGTTTTTTGACTCTCTTCTGAAGAAGTCCGATGAGGATGCGGACGAGGCTGCGAAGATATTAGGCGAAGCCGTTGACGACTACGCGGCGCTCCGTGGGGAGGCGCAGGACGAGGAAGTCAAGCTCCAGGAGGTCATGAAGCGCGAGACGAAGAAGCAAATCTGGGAGAAGACGGTAGAGGATCTCATGCCGATGCCGCCTCCGAGAGAGGGTGCCAATGAGCAGAAAGACGCTGAATTTCGCGGCGCGCGAGAGAATTGGAAGAAGCGAGAAATCGAGCAAACTGCTATAGTGAGAATCATTTTCGAAACCGCTGTCGCAAAGTCGCATTGGCTGCAAGCGCAGGGACTGGCCGGGGATGTTGAAACAACTCACGAGCGCGAGCTACCCGACCAGTCCTGGAGGCGTTAACGTCCGCCGGCTTTAGTCCCGCCAGCGCGGCGTGCAATGCGGCCAAGCGTGCGAGGACGCGAGCCGGACTTTACGGAAGTCGAGCCCTTAGCAGGATTCGACTGCATACGGCCGCCAGCTCCGCGCACAGGATTCTTGTTAGATTCCTTGGATGCCGCAGAATCGCCCTTGGTAAATCCAGCTTTAGCAGCGCCAGAAGGCTTAACACGAAGGCCCATTAGGTGTTTCCTTTCAAAAAAGAGAGATATCCTTGGTAATCAAGGATAACTTGATTGTACCTCATCAGGCGCGGAATGTGTTAGTCGTAGGTGTGACCTCTCGCGAGAACGAGCGCTCTCGAGTTCCGACTGCGTCGGTGCGATCCAGTGTTTGGCCGCGCGGCCAAAGTCCAGCCAAAGGAAAGGCCAGTCATCATCTGACTGGCCTCGTGTTACCTCACGATCATCGCTCTGCGCACGTTATACAATCCGGCCGCCGCCGTCGGCGGATCGCATGCCTCTAAGCGCAAGCCGTGCGTCGCCAGTGCGGCGCGCATCTGCGCAAGCCTCTCCGTCTCCGCTCCGGCCGTGGCGAAGGTCCACAAGCCTCCTACGCGCTCTCCGCTCGCGAGACGCACCGCGTCTCCGGCGGTACCGGCCGCGATGATCAGGATCGCTTTTTTGCGCGCGGTCCGCTGCATTTCGTTATTCATTTTGCGCCTCGTTTAGTTTTTTTGGTGACGATCGTTTCCGAGGCCAGCCGGTCAAAAATTTCCGCCGCCGCAGTCAATTCATCTGCCGTGGCATCCTCCGCGTCCGTGGCGACGCTCGCGTCGACGCTCGCATCCGGCAGAACGCTCACCAGTGCGCTCCATGCCTCCGCCGGATTTTTGGCTTCAGCGACGCGCACGGCATGTGCTTCGGCGATCTTGTCTTCGTCGATGCGACGTAGACGCATCCGATCGACCGAGGTCTTAAGCTCGCCAGCGCGCGTCGGAGAAGCAGGCAAGCGCGCTAGGACCGCATCGGCGCCAAGCTCCGTGTGGCCAGCCACCGACATGAACGCGAGTTCATCAAACGCACGTGCGACCTCGCGGAGGCCGCGACGGAACGTGAAAAGCAAAACCTTCCGCGCAACGTCCTGCGCTCCGAGATCCTCGGCCGCGTCGACCGCGTACACTCGCACGCATTCGAAAGTGAACGCGTGCGCCGTGCGCTGACGACGATCGATCGCTCGGACCAGCGTGACGTCTGGCGTCACGAGCGCGCCGCGCCGCTCTGCGTTCAGATGTTCAGCCAGAACAAGCGCATCGTGACACCGCGCATGCGCCGCCGCGAGGACGCACGCATACACTCCGTGGAGCGATGCCGATGTCGGCATCCACTCGTCTCGAAATTGCTCTCCGCCGACCTCCGTCTCAAAGGACAGGATCTTTATGCATCTCGGCTCCATAAAAAATTCCTCACTATAAAATTGTCAAAAAGCCAAAAACGACTTCCGCACGCGTGCGAGTTGATAGCTGTTACATATGAGGAAGTCGTACGTAGGTGTTACCTCGCACGACCGTTTATGTCAAATCTATCAGGCTGTTAATTTTTGCTGCAATTTGCATCGAGGCAACGAAACGTCAGTCAATAGCCTCGCGTTTCGCTGCGCGGACTGCGCGTGCGACCGCCAGCCGTGAGAGCCGTGCGACCTCCGCTGCGCTCACGCGTGGCTTCGAAACGCGAGGCGCTGCGATCAAGACTGTCTCGACCTCTGGCTGCTTTCCAAGACGCGCGGCGCGTGCGGCCGCAATGTCAGCGAGCATCGCACGATCATAATCCTGTCCGCTCGCGTAAATTTTTTCGCCTTTTTGGACAAGTCCGGCGTCGGACGGCGTCGCCATGGCGACCGCTTCGACATGGACGTGCGCTCCGGTGCGAGCCAATTTTTGCATCGCCAGTGCGGCGGCTTCCGCGTCAATGAACGCGCCAAGGTTCTCTTCCGCTCCGCTCGCGTCGGTCAGGACCAAAAGGTGCACCGTGTAGATCGTGTCGTTTTTCATGCGTTTTTCCTCTGCGTTTCGGACCTGCAAGAGAAACTCTTCTCTTGCTTATCTCTTATCGGTGCGTTTCGCCGAAACATGAGGCGACGTCAACAAAAAACTCTCGGTCAGTTATAACATGCCTACACCTGACTTGATTTTTGTTTGCGCGCAGTCTATATAGGTGGAGAGCAGCCGTTCCGGCTGTCCAAGGATTAGACACTGACCAAACTTTAGACACTCGAAGGATCCACGCATGCCGATCGCACTCTCCGCTCCGACCTCCGCTCCGACCGCACCAGCCTCTCCGCTCGCACGGCGCGAAAGCGCAAACGTAACACCTGCGCGATCGAGCGCAGCGAGCGATAGCTCGCCTTCCGTAGAATCGCTCTACGCTGCGATTCTCGAAGGGGATATGGCCAAGATGACCAAGGAGCAGAGGCTCCTTTATTACCGGGAGTACTGCGAGCGCCTTGGCCTTAATCCTCTCTCAAAGCCTTTTGGCTTCTTCGAGATGCAGTCAACCAAAGGGAAGGTGCTGACCATCTACGCTCTCAAGGAGGCGAGCAACCAACTTGCGCGTAGGGACCGCGTTTCGATTGAAATCCGCAGCGTGGAATACGTTGCTGGCGCGAACCTGATGGAGGTCAGCGTGCGCGCTTCGACACCGGATGGGAGATTCACGGACGAGGTAGGATGCATCGGATACGCGGCGGACTTGCTCAAAGGCGACCTTGCTGCGAACCAGCGCATGAAGGGGATTACCAAGGCGAAGCGCCGCGCTATTCTTGCTCACTGCGGCCTAGGGGTGATGGACGAAACCGAGGTCGAGACGCTGAAAGGCCGCGTTGTGTCGCCGGATGACTTTATCGAAGGGGAGAAGGTCACGGAGTTGCCAGCGAAACGCGAGTTGCTGAAGGCGCCGCCGGAAGTGGCTGTGGTTGTGGCTGAGGTTGAGGTTGAGGAAGCGGAAGAGGTGACACCTAGCGATGTGGTTGCTGAAGGGGCCATTGTTGCGGATTTCGATTGCACCAAACCGGAGGATATGGACTGGCTCGTGAGAAGCATCAAGGGGGCGTTCCATAACGCATCGCGTGCGCTTGTGGTTCCGCTCGCGGAATGCCTGAAAACTAACAAATCACGCACGGATATCATCAGCGAATTGGCCGTGCTCCAAAAAGGCGGCGAGCCTGAAGTGCAAGGCTATATCGGGAGGAAGAAGAAGTGAGCACCAAGCGCTACAAACTGCCAAACGGCGCCCTTTCGTTTTCGTCCATGTCCATGTTCACCGCATGTCAGCAACGCTTCGCGAACCGTTACGTTCACAAAATACAAACCGAGTTTACGTTCTCCGACGCAATGGACAGAGGATGGGCGTTCCACAAAATGGTCGAGCACATCGACAATCCAGAGTCCGTCGTCGCCAGCGTCTACTCCCGCCTCAAGAACACCTACGAGTTCGAGCGCGTTAACGCAGCGTTCATCGACTTCCGCGACAAGGTCAACCAAGGCGTCATCCCTCTCCTCAAAGGCGCGGAGCTGAGGCTTCACAGCGAAAAGCACCAGTTCATAGGCTTCGTTGACCGTTACGATATCGACGAGGCCACGGGGCAGTGGAAGCTCGGCGAAATGAAGACCTCATCCAGGTTCGACTTCAACTCCTGGATCCTCGCGCCGTTCTCGTTCCAAACCGCGCTCTACAAGACCCTGGCGATGGAAGAGTGGGCGCCGTCGCAGACGCTGTCACGCGAGGATTTCGCAGGCTACGAGTACGAGAAAGTGATTTTTTCCGGCAAAAGGCCAGGAAAGGCCACCAAGACCAAGCCAGAGGAGACATCTGCGCAATTTCGCGAGCGGATAAAAGGGGATGCCAAGATCCACCACCAACGCATCGACGTCTCAAACGAAACCCAGGCGCAAGCCATACATGCCTTCGAAACCGCCAAGGAGGGTGTTGACCTCATTATGCGCTCGCCATCAGCGGCCGTGAAGAATCCAGCGAATTGCTTCCAGTGGGGAAGGCCGTGCGAATACATGCGGCAGTGCTGGGGCTTGGATATGGAAGACGCCCTCTCTAAGCATCCGGAAGGCACCGTGGACTTCTCAGAGGAAATCTCAGAATAACTCCCCCTCCTCTTGCGCCACCGTCTCCGTTCCGATATCATCGTCGTTATCGTCCAAGATACCAGCTCCATTGCTATCGGCTTCAACGTCATCCTCAAGGGTGGCGTTTTCTTCGTCATCCTCGCGGCTCAAAGCCTTCGCAATGATGGCGTCGCCATAATCGCCAGATATCCCATCCTGCAAGTCGAACAACGTCGACTCCACCAGCTTCGCACCAAGACTCCCTCGAGCATCATCCTCAAGAATCGTCAGCGCCGTGTCCTCGCGCATGAACGCCATGCCAAAACGCACGAGCGTTTGACTCGCCGCAAGCTGCATGCGCGGCTCTATCTCCTGCGTCGCCAGCTTGTGCAACCCCATCAGAACCTGCGGCGTCATCCTCATCAGCATCGCGCGCATCCGCACACGCTGGCCTTGGCCATCCGATAAGACCTCGCGGACGTACTCGTCCTCCCACTCCTTGACCAGCTTCTTTGACACGCGTAACGCGCCGGCAATGTACTGCGCGTCTAAGCCAGCTTTGAGCATCTTCATGCCCTTGGTCTTCAGCGCGCGGACCTCTTTCGACACATTGCTCATGCTTACAGCTCGCGTTAGAGTAGGGGGTACACGGCAAACTTACCTCGCAGCATAACACAACTCAAGGATGACCGATGCTCGACGCACAGCTACAGCGCGCATGGCATGAGCTAAACGGCGCCCAAATTGTGTGTCTCAAGACGATCGCGCGGCACCGGCTTCTCAAAGTCATGATGCCAAGGCAGATTGGGAAGACGCACTTCGGTTGCTGGCTGAACCGCGAAGTCATGCGTCAGAACACCAACATGTCGACGCTGTTCCTCGCCAAAGACTTCCCCTCGATTACACGAGCGACCAAGGAGAAGTTCACCAAGCTCTTCCCCGAAGACGAATTCAACGTCTCCGCCATCTCCGGTATCTCGCACGTCGGCCGCTCGCAACACAAAGGACGCGGCGCCGGTTACATGTCAGGCGTCGATAAGGTTCCTGATAAACTGCGCGGCGGAACGATGGGGCTCATCCATTGGTCCGAGGTCTCCTTCTCCAAATTCGAAGTCGGCACGGATTTCCAAGACGTCTACCAGCAAATCACGCTACCGATGGTCGCAAGGACCAAGGGGATGTACTTCATGGAGTCTACACCTAACGGTAAGAATTTCTGGTATGACTTTTGGGAGAACGATGACAAGTTCCGCCGCCTGAAGTTCGATATCGACTACTGCATCAACGTCGGCGCCATCACGCGAGCTGAAGTCGACTTCCTCCAAAACACCATGCACCCAGACGTGTTCGACCAGGAAATGAACTGCAACTTCGTCTCATTCACTGGCCGCGTGTACGGCGAATACGGAGAAAGGCACCAAGAAGTTGATTTTCACCCTCTCCCTCATGAGTATGTTGTGCTTGGTATCGACATTGGTTTCACTGCGGCAAGCACGGCGCTGTTCGGATGCTGGCGAAATGGGAAGCTCCATATCTTCGACCAGATCTACGGAAGCAAGCTACGAACTGGCCAATTCGCGGACAAAATCGAAGAGCGCATGCAAGCCTACGCCGTCGAACGACACCGTTACGTCGCCTACACCGACCACGACCCCGAAATGGTCGACGAACTCAAGCAGCGAAAGATAAAGGTCACACTTGCGGACAAGCTCGACCCCTTCGCGTGCAGGATGAGCATCAAGGAGGGGTTGCATGGCAACCTCGTTGCAATCGCACCTATCCGGTGCCACTGGTTGCAGAGAGAGATTGAATCGGCCTCGTGGTCAGAGAAGCGCGCCGATGAAATGGAAATGAAAGGCGATCCGAATGGAAACCATTGGGACTCCGAGGCAGCATTGCGCTATCTCTGGCGCGGCGCACGCGTTGAGCTTGAAGCTCCGCGAGAGACGCCAAAGGGACTCGACGCAGGCGGCATGGTAGAGTGGAAAGCAAAGATGGCTAAGAAAGACACAGCGCAAAACGCGCCTCTTACGCCTGGGCAGACGTTCGAATACTGAAAGGCTCAACGATGGATGGTAACAAGTCTTTCCAGGCTGGTGGATTCACAGCAGGGATACAAGAGAACTCTGCCGAGATAACGCTAGGCCCCGCCGCGATTGCGGCCTTACCGCTGACGCGTTTTGCGCGCAACTTTAGCTTTGGCAGACGCGATGGTTTGACTTCGCGGTATGGCATCACGCCAATCCCAGGCCATTCCACAACGGCGCGGCATTACGACATACCAACTGGCGCTCAGACCGGAGCGTCCGGCGGTCTGATGTGCTCCGAGCAGAACTACGCTACGCCAGCAAGCCCATTGACCGACATATACCGAAATCGCAAGGCAGTTCTGGGAATCACAGCGATTACGATTGACTTGGATACCGCAACACCAACCGCGTCCGTTGCGGTGTCACGCGTGCCGGCTAAGGTGCCTTATTGGACAACCACGAGAACCAACCCATTCGCTAGCGTCCAAAGCGTAGCGCGATTCGACTTCTGCCCGCCAACCGTTCAAGTCGGCGCCGTAGGACCATCAGCAAACATACCTCTTTCTCAGCTAGAAGGAGGGATTGGCGATTGCGCGGCGCGCTCTCCTTTGACATCGGCGACGTATGCCACAAGGCAATCCACGTCTTTAAACCAAAACATTTTGCATACGAACATTCCTCTCCTAGAGGAATACCTCGACCTCGGCAACAACCCAACAGCGACTTGGTACATGCGCTCGGCGAGCATCAAGAAAGAGCTGTCTTACGTCAATCAGAACTGGTTGCTTGTTTATAACAGAGGAGGGGTGGTTCCTGGAGACAATGGAAACGAAATGAGTTTTTCCATTACCGGGAGCACGGTCAACACGACGTGGACAATATCGGCGACAAACAAAGCCATCGCTTTCCTCGGATATCCCCCTTATATAGACAACAAGGAGAACGTGAACAAGGTAATAAATAGTGAGATTTATTTCTACTCACTGTTCACGTCAAACACGGCCGTTGTGGTTTCCGATTCCACGAAATTTAAAATAACCGCGTTGTCAAAGGAAACGACGGCGGATTTCCGCTCGTTCCAGATGGACCAGGGTAACTGCCTGTTTTTCAAAACCGTGCCAACGCTAACGTCTGCCAAAACGTTCGGCAGCTCGCCTGGGACCGGAGGAAAGACGGATATCGCAAAATCAACGCATCCGATAATGACTGCCTCGGATGCCACCAGCAGCGTGCAAGGCGATTTCCTTTTTTCAGTCATAGACGGGAATGCCGTATGCGTCTTGACGGTTGACAGGATACGAGATTTTCCTCGGTTTGCTACTTCAGACTTTTATCCAAACTCTTCAACCTATACGTTTGACGGCATTCAGTACGTCGACCCATGCAATAACGAACTTAAGCCAAAACTTCTTGCCACCGTCATGGCGAACGGAAATGCATACAGAGAGTTTGGGAACAAGAAGGAAACTTCATTCAGGACCATGAGCGACGAAGGCTTGGTGAGCGCTGGGGACTACGCGAACATCATAAACACGACAGCAAATGAAGGCGTCCTTGTTGGAGAGAGTGACTATCAAATAGCCTACAGCATCTACAATTCGATGACGGGGAAGGAGTCCAACATTGGCGCTCCGGCTTCATTCGCAGTCCCAGCGACTTCCGCAGCGAACTACATTTGGCTGAATCAGTCGTTGGTGAAATACCTCAATCTCATATCCTTCGAGCCTGACTTCTCGGTGGGGACGAATCTCTTGCTCGAACTTCCTTTGAGCTGGATTTATCACATAAACCACTTGCAATACCGGTTCTATTACAGAGAGCTTGGCGCTTTTGAATGGCTTGCGGCTGGGTCTTACGACGCGGTAAAGCTATTTCGCGACATCCGAGATAACAGCTTACTGACAGGCTTTGATGCTCTGAATATCCTCAAGGCGCCAGCGTTCGGCTCCGTAGGCGGACAGCCTGGGGGCTACAATGACTACTCCGAGCTAGAGAACGACGCCTACATCGACGTGGCGACCTTTCAGGGGCGCGTGTTCTGGTGCTCGAAGACGTCTTTGCGTTACAGCATGAAGACCGATGTTCTCAGCTACCCATTGCGAAACTCCGTGTCCGTGGAAACCGGCGAGCTTCGCGGCGTGCTTCCTCACTTCTTCCAGGGGCAGGCGGAGCAGGCAGGCAGGCTCTTGATATTCGCTTCTGATGGCATCTACGAAGGCCGATTCACAGGCGACCTTCAAACGCAAGCCGTCCAGGTGAGCCTAACCGCCGACCCTGTCGTTGTGCCAATCGACGGCTCGGACTTCACCGTGTCGCAGCGCACGACAGAAGTCTCGTTCTCCTCGCGCACCGCGTGCGTTGCTGAAGGCGTGGTGTACTTCATGGGGCCGCGCGGCATCTTCCGCGACGATGGCGTCCAGGTTCCGCAGCGCATCTCGCAGGCGATCGAACCTTACTATTACTCGACGTTCGAGCCTTCGAAGACCTCCGAGTTCTTCGCCCACTTCAACGCTCGCACGCGCGAAATCCTGTTCTATTTCCGGCCTGTCGTGGACGCGACCATCAACACCAACAGCGCGTTGACCATGGCTTGGGTGTATTCGCTGCGCACCGAGAGCTGGCAGCAAGGCGTTCCTGGCGCGTTCATGTTGTACGAATACAAGACGCTCATCGATTGGGCGCAGGACCTTGACACGACGCAGTTCTCAGTCAAGGCCAAGGCGGCAGGGATGCGCACCATAATCGGCGCTCGCGAAAGCGCAGAGTCCACCGTTTCGCGCGCGTTCTACCACGACGAGTCGTGCAGCGGCGGGGATATGACTCCTGGTCGAGAGTTCCTGTGTTCGATGGTTTCTTTGCCGGTCGCTGGCACGCTGCGCTTGACGCTCGCTGCTGGCTTTTCCTCTGCGGCGCTCGCGGCCATTACGGCTGGGGTGACGAAGGTCAGCATCACCGAGAGCGGCACTTATGGCGTGCAGGTCTATGGCCCCGAAATCAACGGCCTTTCGATAACGAATAACATAGATGGTTTTCACGTCGTAACAGCGAAAGCGGCGACTTATATCGAGATCGTCAAGCCAGCAGCGTACGATGAGTTTTTTATTGACGGAGACCCTCTGTTCGTCACTCAGTACTTCCCCATGTACGTCGAAGGCTTCCACAGCATTACAGCGGTGATTGACACCAACTACCTTGCGCCAGAAGGCTTGGTGAGCTTTCACCAGTTCCGCAAGTTTCACGCGCTAATGGAGCCGATTTTCATCCAGTCCGGAACAGGCCAACCGCGCGTTACGATATCGTGGGGGGCGCCGCATGAGTTTCCGACAACGCAGGACTCCAAGAGCTTCCCAATAACGCCTCTGAATCCTCGCGAGCGAACCACGCAGGTTGTGGTAGACCTCAGCAATACGCAGATGTCGAGCCAGGGGCAGGCGCTGAGGCTAAACTTGACGTATCCGCAGGTTTATGGACGTTTCACTCTGTACTGGTTCAGGGTAGACTACAACGACATTGGTGAAGACCAGCTTATGATGTATCAGCGCGCGAATTCGTGAGGCGAAATAATGGGTAAGTTCTTTAGACACGTTGGAAATGTTTTGTCCGGCAAAGGCTGGGACGGAAACCAAGGCGGCGCCGACGGAGGACCAATAGCTAACGGCGGCGACGCTGGTTCCGGCGAGGATCCAAATGCCGGCCCTGGCAGCGACGCGAGAGCTTCAGAGTCTGGCAAGAAGCCTGTAACCAAAACGGGCGGCGGCGCTCCTATCACATCCAAGCCTGGAAGCGCTGGGCCTCCGCGAGTGATACCAAAAGCGCCTACAAAACCAGCGCAAACGGTAAAGCCGCCGACGGCTGCCCAAGTCGCAACAACCAAGGCTGAGACGGCAAAGAAGGTGGCCTTAAAAAAAGAGCAAGATAAGAAGGCCAATGAGAAGGCCCAAGAAGAGGAGAGGAAGAATTCGGACGAGGGCTCGGTGCGGTCTATTGCCAAATCCTTATCCAAAGCGGCAGGCGACACGGACAAGCTCGGGACAGACACGACCAAGGCGATTGACGCCTCTCAGAAGCAGGCCGATGACGCGACGAAGCTCTACAAGGCGACGCTCGACGAGAAGTCCAAGATGCTCGACGCCAAGGCGAAGGACATCGAGGGGCTTTCGAAGTGGCACCAAGGCATCGTGACCTCGTACGAGGACCTTGCGACGCGCTACAAGAGCGCGGTTACCGGCCTTGATGGCGATGAGCGCAAGGGGATGCAGAACCAGGCACGCGGCGATTACATGGCCATGAGCGGCCTTGGCGCACAGGCGGCCGGGGTGATGAATGCGGCTGGCGGCGGCATGAAGACCGGCGCACAGCAGCAGCTCATGGGGGCGGCGTTCCAGCAGCAAGCCACAGGCGCCTACTCTTCAGCGATGAAGAACATCAGCGCCGTGGACGAGCAGCGGCGCGGCATGCAGTTCGCCATGGCCCAGGCTGCAAGCGGCGACGAGCGCAGTAACCGTCAGCTTGGCTTCAACATGGAATCCGGCCAGATCCAGCAGGGTATTGGCGTCATCAACAACCAAGCCGGCTTCGCTGGTCAAAGCTACGGCGCGTCGATCCAGAACTCGGCGATGGGGCAGGATGCGGCGAAAGACAAGTACGGCATCGGCTTGAACACCATCGGTGCGCGCACGCAGGCGAACACCTACGCCCCTACGGCTCGCATGGCGTTAAACAACGCCGGAATGCAGGCAGGCTTTGCGAATCGCAGCCTAGATATCCAGCAACAGACGCTCGCCAAAAGCGGCAATATCAATCCATGGGCGGCGGCTGGCGCTGGTGCAGCGGCCGGAGCGCCGTTTGGCCCTTGGGGTGCTTTAGGCGGCGCGGCCATAGGCGCTGGCGGCGCTATGATGACGAACAAATAAGGAGGTTCCAGGATGGGTGGCAGAATACCGATGATCAATGCGATCAACTGGGACCGAGGCATCGACCAGATCGAAAAAGGCGGCCAAGGCCAAATCCAAGGCGCGCAGCTCGTTGGCGGTGCGCTTTCGCAGGCGGCAAGCCAAAACTTCCAGTCGTCGCAAAATGGGCAACGGATGTTCATGGACGGCTTGAAGTTCTACGCCGAATACGACCAGCGCGAGGACCAAGCGCGCAGAGATCAGTCGCGGTTGAGCATGCAGCAAGCCGAGTCCCAGCAGACGATGAAATTCCAAGCGGAATTGCAGCCGTTGCAGAAGGAGCGCGAATCGCTGGCCATTGGCAAGATGAATGACGACAACGCATGGGAGCAACAGAAGCGCTTCGATGAGTCCGTGAAGCTCACGCGCGAGGAGGAAATGCGCCAGTCAGCGCAAGGCGCAGAGATTACAGATTGGGAGAAGAAGAACCGCAAGCCTGTCAACGAGGCGCGCTCGCGGAAAGAAGCTGTCGCGCCGGATAGCGGCATGCCTGCCAACTGGGACCAGATGACGCCTGACGCCAAGCAAGCCACAATCCGAAGGATGAAGGAGCTTGGTTCCGAGGAAATGGACGCGCGTGCAGGCAAGGCGAAGGTCGAGACTCTGGAGTCCCAAGCCACTACCGCAGGCGTCACCGCTGAGAACGCCCCTGCTGCGGCAAAGCTTGACATCGCGGCCAAGAAAGCCGGCATTGACCAGACGCGCGCATCAACTGGCTTGACCAAAGCGCAGACGGCAAAGACCGAGGTAGACACCACCAAAAGCGTCATTGAGATGGCGCAAGCGCAGGCGGCCAAGGGTAGCCAGTTTGCGGCAGACTCGCGGACAGGCGGCATGGACCAATACATACCGAAGAACAAAGTTGACGAAGAGCGCAAGAAGGACCAGGGCGAGGTCTTCAAGAAGTCTGAAGAAAAATCCTTTGCTTTTTCGCAGAATCAGCGTTCTGAGCGGCGCATAAATGAAATCATGTTTGGGCAAGCGGACATGCCAGAAGGCGGATGGACTTCGGCACAGAAAGACGAAGCGCACAGCAAAGTTTCGTCTTTTGGCTTCTCCAAGAGCGGCGAGGCCAAAGAGCTAGCTGGTCACATGACGATGCGCGCTTCTGCGCAAAGAATGATGTTTGGCGGCGGGCCAACGACAGCGCAAGAGCAAGAAACTCTGAAGAACGTCCACGGTAATCCTGGTGCGGTCCTGGATTTGGTCGAGTGGGCGAGCGTTGAAAAGCAGTTCAACAGCCGCGCGTATTTCAACGCTTTTACGACCAGGAGCACGAACGACGCAGAGGCGGCGCGTAAGAGCATTGGGGCGGAGCAGGGCAAAGACCTCAGCTTCGTCGACCCCGAGAAGCAAACACGCATGCGCTGGCGCATGAGCGGCGAGCAAAAGCCTTACAACGACTTTGCGCAGATGCCAGTCAACGAGCAGTCAATCCTGGCTTTCGGTGTGGATCGAAAGTCAACAGGCCCCGGCCAGACCGCCGACGTTCCCCGCTGGACGCAGACGCAAGAGTCGCTTGATAAATACAACCGATATCAGGACTTCCAAAGCGGCGACGCGCAAAATACCGAGAAATACCGGCCAGCAACGCAAACCACCTCGGAGAACCCCTTCAAGGCAGGCAGCAACGAAGCGCGTGTGTATAGCTCGGCATCGAAGGCCAACTTCCTGGCGAACGCGCCGCCAAAGATCGACCAGCCGATCATGAACGCCAACGGCACGCAGTTTGCGCCTGGGAATCGCGGCAACGGTTTCTTCACGGCGGACGACAACGGCAAATATTCGTCGGACTTCTCGCGCGCGACCGGGCAACCGACGCTCTCGACGCCAAGGCCAAAGCAGTCTGAGGAGAGGATTACCAACATGGGGTATGCTAATCCTCAGGCGAAGCAAAAGCAGATTCACGGCATATTTAAGTCACAATAGAGGGGCGGTCCATGGAGTTCGAGGCCATCAGCAACGGCAAGACGGTGCGCGCGAGCTACCAGGACCTTTCGCAAGGCGGCGCCGAAGAAGGCGAGCGCGTTTTCGGCATCGGATCGACACCCTACGAGGTCGTCTACCAGAACGACGAGAAGCGCACGCGTCGCACCGTTGACCTTCGCGAGCTAGCCTCCGCCTCCGGCCTGGAGAAGGTCGACTTCAAGTTCGACCGCGACAAGGCCATCGAATTGGGCTTGATGTCGAAGGAGGCCAAGGTCGACCAAGGCGACGTCTACAATCTTGAGCGCATCAAGTCCGAAGAAGGCCGGATGCAGTACCTGACCGACAAGGGGCACCAAGGCATCGTCAAGAATGGCGATTCCTACTACGGCACCAAGGACGGCAGCATCGTCCCTATCAACTACACAACCGGCCTTGGCATTGACGACGTGACGAGGATGGTCGGTAGTGCTGGCCAGATGGTTGGCGCTGGCGTGGCGATTGGCGCTGCGGGTGGCGCGAGCATTGTAACAGGCGGCGCCGCCTTGGCTGGCGTCGCAGGCGCAGGCGCTGCTGGAGGGGCTGTCGGTGAAGGTGTTCAGCGTGTTACGGACAAGGTATTTGGAGCGGACGCTGCGAAATACAATGCGGAGCTTGGCGCGTCTGAAGAGGCGATGGCGTTTGGCAAGGCTGGCGCGATGGGAGCGGTGGACGCGTTAGGCGGACAGCTTATTACTCGAGGGCTGGCGGCAGGCAAAAACGTCATCGCGAAAGGCTTGGAGGCCGGAGGCGAAATGCTCGGCGTGGCGAATCCTATGAAGCAGTGGGCGGAAGGCAAGGCGGCCAAGCTTCAGATGAGCGCTTTGGAGCAACGCCTCCCCACTGGCGTCTTCGGCGGCTCCATGTCCGAGGAGCAGGCGGCGGCGCAAACGCTGATGAACGCCGGCAAGCAGAAGGGTGTTTCGACGGCGACAACCAAAGAGGCGGCTGGAACGGCGAAGGATCTGATGGACGGATCGCTTCGAAAAGGGGCGGTTGCGTCGGAGGAGGACATGGCGCAACAGGCCGCGCTTCGCTCGCAGGCTGACGAAATCGCGTCGCGCGCAGGCAAGGAGCAATCGGAGAGCGTTGCCTCGGAGATGGCCAAAAAGCTAGGGCGGACGCAGGACCAGGTTCTTGTCGAAGAGCAGATGAAAGACACGTCCCGTGAGGTCTTTGGCGCAAGGTTCGGCAAGGAGCTTGACGAGGTCTTCAAAGAAGGCGGGTCGAAGGAAGCTGCGGACGCGGCGCGCAACAAGATCGAAGCCGGCGTCATCGCGGACTTCACCAGCAACACTAATGTCAAGGTGATTCGCGACCCCATCACCGGCACGGTTACCGGCATCGATCAGGATGCCATGACGGCTTATTTGAGCCAAAACGCAGATTCTACGATGAAGAACGCAGCCGACTTCATCAAGTCGTTCAAGGCGTCCATGAAGCCTGGCGACACCGTCCCATCGTCTGCCGTCAAGCAGGAAACAATCTCGACGCTCAACGGCATTTCCGGCTCGCTGAAAGGCGCCGCTTACACGGAGATGAAATCCGAGGTGTCTAACGTGGTCGCGGCCGTGAAGGGGCACACGAGAGACGCCGCTTCTCAGGCGCGCTTGCGTGACGCTATTGGCGTGCTCGAAGACCGCGTGAGGTCGCAATACGGCTCCGCGGGGATGATGGAGGAGGCCGGCATGGCGCTTCGCAGCATCGAGGAGGCGACCTCGCGCTACCAGATCAACGCGACGTCGAACGTTGAGGGGCTGCAGCAGGCTCTGAACATCCAGACCGAGTACATGGGTATGCGGAAGATGTCTTCGGACGGCATTGCGGACAGGCTTGGCGACACGACGGCGAAATACATGGAAGGCTTGCAGACGTTGGAGCGCCTGACCGGCGACCCCGCGGCGTCGCAAACGCGGCAGGCCATCGCAGCGATTGACGTCGAGTCCACCCTTCGCGGCCAATCCTCAGTCGTTCGGAAGCTGTTAGAGCCAGGCCAGCGCGCCAACATGGACGCCTTCCAATTCGTTCGCCACAACACGATTCCTAAGGGGACTGGCGCGGCTGCGAGAGGCAAGGAGTCTGCGGCTGGCCGCTTGGTCAACAATCCGGCGTCAGAAGAGATTATGGAGCTGATTGCTGGCATAGCTCCTGGCGGCCGGTCGATTCTAGCCGCGGGGCGGCTGATAAGAGCATCTGGCGGCGCTGCGTCCGATGGCATCGACAAAGCGAAATCGGTCGTCGCAGCGGCAAAGCAAGGCGCCAAGTCGATGGCGCAAGGGGCGGCGAACTTTGCCGCTAAGTCAACAGTCCAGGCGCCTCTTTTGCGCGCCGCGACCGGCGCAGAGGAATCGATGACTTACGCACCGAAGAAGAAGGAAGAGGCGAAGCAGGGTAGGCTTGTTTCTCGCTAGGCACGCTTGTATCGTAGAGGCTGGTAAGCCTCAAACACATCCAAAGGGGACGCTAGAATGCCGGCTGTTTTTGCTGTTGAAGATGATATTTACGTCGATGGACTTGGTCGCGGCGCTCCTCTTGGCGGCGGCTTTGTCCGTCGCGTTACGCTGACGCTCACGACCGCCGACGTTGCGGGGACGCTGACGCCGGCTGAAATCGGCGCTGACTCCTTCTTGGCTGTCATGGGCGTTGTCTCTCGCACGGCTGGCATCACCGCAGCCGTTACGGCATTGACCGGCTCCTCCCTCACCGTCACAGCGTCCGCAACAGACTCAACGATCGCTCTCTTCGTTCTTTCGAGAAACCTCTAATTTAAGGAGCTAGAAATGGCTTTCGGAATCTCTGGCATCAAAGTCTACCCCGTCAAAGCTCACACGCCTCTCGCTTCGCAGTACCTTCAGGTCGCCACCTTCACCCTCACAGCGCTCGCTTCGGACGTTACCGCGAACCTAAAGACCATCGCAGAAGCCTCGGCCGCCGATGGCGCTTCTAGCCTCGCCGAAGCCCTCCGCGAATGCACCGCAGTAGTCAGCCTTTACTCTGACGTAAGCGCCCGCACGACCGCCGCAGCCGGTGCTTCTTATTCACTGGTTTCGACCACACCAAGCGCGCCTGTGTTGTCCTTTACCGGGACGGCGTCGACGCCTTTGACACAGGTGATTTCCATCGTCATGCAGCCGTTCAACGACTCCACGCCAGTAGTATTCGGCGTCTAAGCCTTCGCGCGCCGTTGAAGTAAAGCAAGCTCAGGGGTAGGCTTACCTCTGAGCTTTTGCATTTCCAAGGAGAGTCAATGCTGACGAATGATCAACGCTTCGCGCTTGCGAACCGAATGATGAGCATCGTAGATCGCATGATGACAGCGAAAGAAGGCGGGGTAGTGGAGGCTGACGCTGCGCCTACAAAAACGCTGATCGAAGAGCGCGACGCGAAAGAACAGGCAGAACTCGACGAGGCGCTGACGCATTTCGCCGCCGAGCTGTGGCGAAAGGGGCCTGATGACTTGTTTGCTCTCCGGCCAGAAGAAGCGAAGAATCTCGAAGGGGATGAGGCATGAGCGTACAAAATATCATCCAACCGTGGCAGACGAATGACTTCCGCGAACTCCAATCGGCCATCAATTCGCTGACGAACAACGCGGACTTTGCCAACCGGCGATGGGCGCAAAAGTGGTTCGAGACGTTCCAGTTCATCCTAGGCAACCAATCCCTCCGTTGGTCCAAAAACTACGACTTCGCGGTCGACAGCGACAACATCGCGCAGGACTACAGCCATGACCGGCGCTCCCAGAGCAACTACTCGCGCGTTGCCGTCGAGTCGCTCGCGAGCATGGTCTATAGCCAACTCCCAGAGCTGTACTTCAACGCCAAGTACGACGACAGCGCAGCGACGCAGCGCCTGACGCGGCTCTTTGAGGGGTTGAAGACGTGTTACGACGAGCGGTTGCAATTGCACGACGAGTTCGATTTCGCCAGCGTGGCGTATGTCATGTATTCCTTGGTGTATTCTAAGGTTTCCTGGAACAGCGTTGCAGGCTCGCGCGTCCGCCGCCCCAAGCAGTCCGTGACGCAGAAGCCGCGCATGACCAGCGTAATCGAAATCGACCCCATCACAGGCGAGCGCCGCTCCGTACCTGTGCCGCTGACCAATGCGGAAGGCGAGCCGGTTATGATGGAAGCCTACGAGGACATGATCGGCGAAGACGGCAACCCCATCTATGAGGCCGTTACCACTGGCGACACCGTGATCGACATGCTGACCCCTTTCGAGGTCTTGCCGGATTTCGCCGCCAAAACGTTCTCGAAAATGAAGTGGATTCAGCAGGTCCGCGTCATGGATTACGACGACTTTATGCAGGAATACTATAGCCAACCAGGGGCTATTACCGAGGTCATGGACCGCATCCAAGGCGGCATGATTTCCGGACCGGCGCAGAATACAGCAACGCGTCACCTTATGCGCACGCTCTATTCCTCGCCTCCGACGATGGACTCGCAGGGGCGGTCATTCGCCTCGCCTTACTCTTTCTTCAAGAACAAGGTCTTCGTGGTCGAGCACTACGACAGGCCAACAGAAGGCCATCCGCTCCGCCCCACGCCATGGCTCGCAGAAGGTCGCCGCGTTGTTATGGCCAACGGCTATCTTTGCGCCGTAAGCACGCCGCAATACCGCACGAATAAGCTCGACGGCTGGCACCCCTTCTGCCAAGCGCGCTGGATGCCTCTGGCGCAAGTCGGCCAAAGCTCCGGCCCCATGGCAGACAGCATCCAGAAGAACCGCGAAATCAACCTGACCGACTCGCTCGTGAGTCACGCCGTGCAGCGCGATTCCGCGTCTATTCTGCTCGTGAACGAAACGCTGGGGCTAGACAAGAGCAAGCTGACCGGCGAACCAGGCCAAGTGCATTACGTCTCCGGCGACCCATCTTCGGCCGCGTCCTACCTGCGCAACGGACAGCCGTTGCCGGCGCTTGTGACGCAGTACAGGCAGCAGCAGAAGGACGACCTCTACGAGATTTCTGGCGCGATGGAGAGCCTGAGGGGGCAGTCGTCTCCTGGCGCGACCTCCGGCTATCAGGCGCGGCTCTATGAGGAGCGCGAGCGCAAGCGGATGACGAAAGCGACCAACAATTGGGAGAACTTCATCGCGAACACCTACATGAAGGCGTTCTCGTGCATCCAGCAGAACGCGGTTCTCATGGACCCCAACGTTGTCAGCCGAATTCAGCGCTCCACGGAAGGCCAGGTGTCGACCGACGACGTCCTGGCGTTCATCAACGGCCCCATGGACTTTGGCGTCGACGTTACCGTCAAAGCAGGCTCGATGCGGACGAAATCCGTTGCCTCGAAGCAAGCGGATATCGCCGAGGCTATGGGCAATCCAGCCGTTTCGCAGCGCGTCATGGAAGACCCAGCGATGCTCGATGCCTACCTGGATGCCATGGAAATCGACACGTTTCGCGACATGTCGAGCATCCACCGCGAGCGCGCCAAGAAAGAAAACATGTGGTTCTTCGATGCGCTCCGGATGGGGGCGGATCAGTTGCAGTCTCTCATGGGGTCGGCGCCTGTGGTCCTTGAGCAGGACGACGACATGCAGCACTACATGGAGCACGTAAAAGAGTTCATCAAGAATCAGGACCGCTACCAGCGCAACCCAGCGCTGTTTAACGCCATGCTTGAGCACATGGAAAACCACAAAACGTGCGCCGCCGTGAAGTCAGACAAGCAGCATCCGTTAATGATGCGCGTCTTCCCCCGCCTGTTCGCTCAGACAGCAGGCGTCGCGCAAGGTGCAGACTTGAAGAACGCCCCGCTGCGTGAGATTGTAGACATGTTCCGGACGCAAAAGCTTAAAGAAGCCGAGGCGCAAACGCTGGCGTCGCAAGCCGGAGGCCAGGACCAAGAGACCCCTGTCGAAAACTCACCTGCGCCTGAGGCTTAACGCATGTTCACGAAATTGTTTGGCACCACGGGGCGTCAGTCGGCGCCGATGCTCGAAACGCAGAGCGGCGAAGGCAAGACGTTCCGGCAGTTGATGGGTGAGCCTGGAGCGGCATCCGCGTCCAAAGAGCAATCAAGCCTGTCCGAGCGTGCGCGCAAGGAGGCCTTGCAAGCCAAGTTGGTCGAAATCCAGGCCAAGCACGAGCCGGCCGAGCCTGAAGGCGACCCAATCGAGGACCAAGAAGACATCGCCTTGGTGCGCTACGTCTTCGAGTCCAAGCCACACATTATGAAACAAGTCTTGCAGTCCATCATTGAGGATGGCCTGTTTAAAGCCCCCACAGATCAAGGTGGAGTTACCTAATGGGTTTCCGTTATTCCAGAGTTCCTATGATGAATCTTGCGCCTGAAGACAGCTTTGGAGGCGGCGAAGCCGTCGTCGATCCTGGCGAGTCCGGCACCGAAAGCGGAGGCCAGCCAGGCAAAGACCCCTACAACGAGGTCCGCAAGACGCAACGGCTCCTGGCCAAGCAGCAGTCAGAAAACCAACAGCTCCGCCAAAAGCTCGACACCATGCTCCCCCAGTTCGAAAAGTTCTCGCAGTTCTTCTCGACACTCGAGGGAGGCGGCAAAGGAGAGGAGCCAGAGCCTGACGATACCGGCCGAGCGACTGGCTTGTACGACAAGGCGCGCCGTATGCACGAAATGCTCACCAGCCAGAATCCTGACAGCCCCGGCATAGGCCTGACGGTCGAATCCGCGCAGCTCATCAAGCAACTCATGGACGAAAACAAGTCGATGAAGTCGCGGTTCTCGGACATGGAAAAGAAAACGGCCATGCTCGACAACCCCGTCGCATTCGCCGAGCAGACCTTTTACGTCAGCGCGAGCGCCGCGCTTCGTGAGCAGTTGAACGAGCTCTATGGGGATGACACGGTCGCCTCTGAGAACTACGAAGACTTTGAGCGCCGCGCTGGGTCGAAGCTCCGTGACATCAAGGAAAAGTCGCCGAACCAGTACATGAAGCTCCTGCGCGACAACGGCGAGATGACGAAATTCGTGCGTTCCGTTATCGAGTCCAAGTTCCCCAAGGCTTACAACACGCGCGAAGGCTTTCGGAAGCTCGACGACTACGGCATCGAGGATGCGAAGCGTGACATGCTCCTTGTGCAGAGCGGCAAGGTCAAAGACCCACGCGAGGCCAGCCGCATTCAGGCCAAGGCGCGCCAACGTCTTCTCTCGTCGATGGCGGAAGACTTGATACCTCGTCGCTAATCCCTTACGCTTGACGTTGGCAGCAACCAGGATTTCGCCACCTGGGTTCCAAATCGTCCGGACGACAGCCATGCGCGGTGCGCTGTTCGACTGAGTACCCGAAGCACCTGCAAGTCTTGCATCTGCATCTGTATTCAAACGAACGCCTTTTACTAGGAGCGCACCCGCATGGCAGGAACCAACTTAGCCGACGTCCAAGCCTTTGGACTTCTCCAGCGTCAGTATTCGAATGACGTTATTTACATGGAGAACTTCCGTAACAAGTTGTACAACTTCTTTGACAAAGACCCCTCCGTGAACTTCGACGGCGAGAACTTCTTCACGCCTCTGTCTATGGTCATCAACCCCTCCTACGGCGCGCGTCCTGACGGCAAGCCTTTGCCACAGGCCGGCAAGTCGAAGGGCGTGTACGCGCAGTACAGCTCCAAGAACATGTACTCGTCGCTTGAATCCACCATGAAGGCCGCAACGCGCGGTTACCGTGGCGGCCGTCCTGATGGCGAATGGCTCGACAAGTTGGTCCGCGACACGATGATAAACATCGAGCGCGAAGTTTCGAACGACTGCTACCAGAACGGCCGTGGGATGCGTGCGTTTGTCGCCGCTGGCGTGACCGCTGGCGCAGCTTCGTTTGCTGTCCAGTCTTCGACGCAGCTCCTCCCTAACGTGAAGCTCGACTGGTACAACGCCGCTCTGACCACCAAGCGCGGAACGATCCAGATCGCTGACGCAGGCATCGACCGCCAAGCGCGCACGGTCTACATCGACGCAGCTTACAGTACCGGCGTAGTCCCCGTAGGTGCCATTGCCGGTGACCGCTTGGTCATCGAAGATGCTCTCCTGGATGAGCCTACCGATGGAAACTTTATGGGTGGCCTCGCGCGCATCTGTGACAACTCCGTTTCTCTCGGCTCCGTCTCCCCCGCGACCTGGCGCTCGTGGCAGGCCTATAACGAAGCAATGGCCAGCACCATCGTCTCCGTTGACGTCGTCCAGCGCCTCATGGACAACACCTCGACCATCTCCGGCAAGAAGATGAACCGATGGGTGCTCAACCCTGCGCAGAAGCGCCAGTGGTTCAAGATCCTCATCGCGCAA
>Ga0163144_10005306_pt1 | contig 28656 bp, 24 predicted proteins | sample OliLak19BULKMAT1_FD_123175 | JGI IMG/M metagenome (GOLD analysis project Ga0163144, IMG submission 123175) | Freshwater microbial mat bacterial communities from Lake Vanda, McMurdo Dry Valleys, Antarctica - Oligotrophic Lake LV.19.BULKMAT1 | ecosystem: Environmental > Aquatic > Freshwater >...
CACGTAGGGCGTCTCGACCTTGACCCAGGGCAGCCGACGGCGCTCGGCGCGAAGGGCATCGAGTTCGCGGGTCATGGCTTTCTCCTTGGCGAGGAGCGCCTTGCGGGCGGCAAGCCATTCCTCGCGTGACACGATCGGGGGCGGGGACATGGTGCTGGTTGTCACGATCAACTCTCCTCTGATTGCGGGACGCTCGTGGAGTTCCCGAAACGACGCGCCGGTCGGCGGTCGTGAGCTGGACTAAGGACTGGGCATCGAATGGCGGGAGTTACAAGTGTGGCGGGGATCAGATGGACTCGCTGATCACGGCTGCGGCGCGCGCTCTCGGCGGGTGATCCCCTCGCGCCTTGAATCGGGTCGCCTTGCGCGACGACGCGGCTGCGCTCGCGCTTCGCGGCATCGCGATGGCGCAACGCGGGCGATTTCGGTCGAGTAAATTCTCTCTTTCGAAGAGCGGCGCGCGCCTTCGGTCCGAAGGAGGCCGCCGCCCGAGCGAGATGTGTCGTCGCCGAGGCTGAGATCGCGCTCGTCTCGCGTGACTTGGCGACGTGCCGAGGGACATTCTCGTTGCGCGTACATTCGGGGCGAAGCTCGCCCATGAATCGCATCGCGCACGGTTGCGCGTCGAGATCGGGCGGCTTCGCCTGGCGCTGCGGGCTTGGCCGGCGTGAGCGCGACGAAGCGAGGATTCGTGCTGGCGCGTCGATGGATGACGCTGCCCGCGCCTGGATTCACGACGACCTTGTTACTCCCCGCTCCCCCGCCGAGCGATTGGCTTGGGGCCATAACGAGTGACGAGGACGGAATCATGAAACGAGCAGCAGCCGAAATCGCCCGCGAGTATGGACCCTTTCCGAACGCCGACCACGTGCACGGGGTCACGTTTGACGGTCAGCACGTGTGGTTTGCGTCCGGGGGAAAGCTGATTGCCTTCGATCCTGCGAGCGGGAAGGTGGTGCGCGCGATCGATGTCGCCGCGCATGCGGGAACGGCCTTCGACGGCCAGCATTTGTTTCGACTCGCCGAGAAGCGCATCCAGAAGAGCGATCCGCACACGGGGGCGATTCTTCGCACCATCGAATCCAACTGCTTCGTTACCGGCGTCACCTGGGTCGATGGCGAACTCTGGCACGCCACCTGGGAAGGCGACGAGAGCGAAATGAGGCGAGTCGATCCTCGAACGGGAGAGGTCCAGGAGCGGCACGAGATGCCGCCCGGAGTCATCGTGTCCGGGCTCGAATCCGATGGCGGCGATCGGTTCTTTTGCGGCGGCGGACCGAGCGGGAAAGTGAGAGCAATTCGCCGGCCCAGGCGCGTAGCCGCAACGGGCGCCGGTTCCGAGACTCCCGTAGACCTCACGCGCAAATAGTCGAGGCGACCCTCACACCCAGCCGCCGTCGACGACGTAGTGCTGGTTGGTGCAGGCGCTCGCCTCGTCCGAGGCGAGGAACAGCGTGAACTTCGCGATCTCGTCGGGGACCAGCTTGCGCTTGAGGCATTGCCGCAGCATCAGCTCCGTCTCGGCCTCGGGCGTGAGCCAGAGATCGATCTGGCGTTGCGTCATGATCCAGCCCGGTGCGATCGCATTCACTCGGATGTTGAAGCCGCCAAAGTCGCGCGCGAGCGAGCGGGTGAGGCCGAGCACCGCTGACTTGGCCGCCGTATAAGCCGCCATTCCGCCCTGGCCGATCATCCAGGAGACCGAGCCGAAATTGACGATCGCGCCGCCGCCCGCCGCCTTCATGTCCGGCAGCACGGCCTGGGCGGCGAAGAACTGGTGCTTGAGATTCACCGCGATGCGCTGATCCCAGTATTCCGGCGTCACGTCCTCGGTCTTGTGCCGCTCGTCATGCGCCGCGTTGTTGACGAGCACGGTGATCGGGCCGAGCGCATCGCGCAGCCTGACGACCGCAGCGCGCAGCGCCGCGATGTCCGTGAGATCGGCCTTCTCGAAACGGATCTCGCCGCCGCCGGCCGCGAGGCTCCGCACGAGGATTTCGGACTCGGTCTGTTTCAGATCGATGAAGCCGACCCGCGCGCCCTGCTGCACGAAGTGGCGCACGATCGCCTCGCCGATTCCCGACCCGCCGCCGGTGATGAGCACGGTCTTGCCCTTGAGGCTGGGATAGATCGCGCCTTGCGACAATTCAGTCATGTGGCCCTCCTGGATGACGGCGTAGATTAGTCCCGATTCGTGTCAGGCAGCGGAGGACTCACATGCTCGTCGGCGTTCCCAAGGAGATCAAGATCCGTGAATACCGTGTCGGCTTGACGCCAACGAATGTGCGCGAACTGGTCGCCCATGGCCACAAGGTGATCGTCGAGCGCGAGGCCGGGGCGGGGATCGGCATGACGGACGCGCATTACGAGGCCGCCGGCGCGCGCGTGGTGGCGGGCGCGGCTGATGTCTTCGGCGCCGCCGATCTGGTCGTGAAGGTGAAGGAGCCGCTGGCGCCGGAACGCAAGCTGCTGCGCAAGGGCCAGACGCTGTTCACCTATCTGCACCTGGCGCCCGATCCGGAGCAGGCGCATGAGCTGATGGCGAGCGGCGCCACGTGCATCGCCTACGAGACCGTGACCAGCGCGACAGGCGGTCTGCCGTTGCTGGCGCCGATGTCCGAAGTCGCCGGGCGCATGTCGATCCAGGTCGGCGCGTATTTCCTGGAGAAGGCGCATGGCGGGCTGGGCATGTTGCTGGGCGGCGTGCCCGGCGTCGATCCGGCGAAGGTCGTCGTGCTCGGCGGCGGCGTGGTCGGCACGCATGCGATCCATATCGCGCTCGGCATGGGCGCCGATGTCTGGGTGCTCGATCGCAGCGTCGACGTTCTGCGCCGGCTCTGGGCGCAGTTCGATCGTCCGCTCAACACGGTGTTCTCGACGCGCGACGCGGTCGAGCATCACGTGGCCGCAGCCGATCTCGTCATCGGCGGTGTGCTGATTCCCGGCGCCGCGGCGCCCAAGCTCGTGACGCGCGAGCTCATCAAGAAGATGAAACCCGGCTCCGTCGTCGTCGATGTGGCGATCGATCAGGGCGGATGCTTCGAGACCTCGAAGCCGACGACCCATGACAACCCGACCTATGTGGTCGATGGCGTGATCCACTACTGCGTCACGAACATGCCCGGCGGCGTGCCGCGCACCTCGGCCGTCGCGCTCAACAATGCGACGCTGCCCTTCGTGCTGGCGCTCGCCGGCAAGGGCGTCAAGAAGGCGCTCGCCGACGATCTGCATCTGCGCAACGGTCTCAACGTCCATGCCGGCAAGATCACCCACGCCGCCGTCGCCGCGGCGCTGGGTGAGAGCTTCGAGGACCCGATAAAGGCGCTGGCGCCCTAGCCAGCGAGGGATCGCGGCTTCAGCTGCGACGGCGCGCCTTCCACTCTTCGTATTCCGGGCGCGCCGCGTCGGAGAGCGGGTAATAGCGCCGGAGATCGCCGCCCTCGGACAGGCGCTCGCGGGAGAAATCCTCCCAATCGTGATGCTTGTTCGCGTGCTCGATCACGCGGGTCGCCATCGCCACCGGCACGGCCACCGCGCCGTCGTCGTCGGCGACGATGATGTCGCCGGGCATGACGAGCACGCCGCCGCAGGCGATCGGAACGTTGACCCCAAAAGGCATCACGTCCGTCTGAACGTGGTAGTTGGGCGTCACCCCGTTGACCCAGATTCCGAGCCCGAGGTCCCTGGCGTTCGCGAAGTCGCGGATGCAGCCGTCGATCACCACGCCCAAGCCGCCGCGACCCTTGAAGTAGGTCAGCATCATCTCGCCGAATATGCCGCTCTTCATGTCGCCGCGCGCATCGACGACGACGTCGTCGCCGGCCTGCGCGTGGTAGAGCACGTGCCGGTGGAGCTGCTTCTCCGGGTCAGCGTATTCGTCCGCGCCGTAGAGATCCTCGCGCTTGGGCATGAATTGCAGCGTCAGCGCCGGGCCCGCGATCGCCTTGCCGGGCACCCGCGCCACCGGCCCGCAGATGTGGGAGTTGCCGATGCCGAGCTTGCTCAACGTGCTGCTCGTGGTCGCGGCCCCGAGCGCCTTCAACCCCGCAACGAGATTGGCGGCCGGGCGCTTGATGTCCTGAGTTTGAATCATGATTCTATTCCCCGCTGGTGGTTCACGGCGTGTCGCCGAAGAAGCTCGAGCCGGGCTTGAGATGCGCCCGAGCGACATCCTCGTTGAGAGTCAGCCCGTGTCCCGGCCGGTCGTCGAGATGGATGAAGCCATCGACGATGGTCGGGCCACCGACGACCAGGGCATCCCACCAGGGCACGTCCTGGGCATGGAATTCCATCACCAGGAAGTTGTTCATCGCCGCGCAGACATGCGCGCCGGCGACCGTGCCGATCGGGCTGGCGACGTTGTGGGGCGCGATCGGAATGTAATACATGTCGGCGTGATCGGCGACCTTCTTGGCTTCAGCGAGGCCGCCCATCTTCGGGATGTCCGGCGCGATGATGCGAGCGGCCTGCTTCTCGATCAGCTCGCGGTAGACATGCTTGCGATAGAGGTTCTCGCCGGTGCAGATCGGCGTCTTCGTCGAATGCGTGACGTGACGCTGCGCCTCGATGTTCTCCGGCGGGATCGGGTCCTCGAGCCAGAGCAGATCGAAGGGCTCCAGCGCCTGGGCGAGCTTGATCGCGTCGTTGACGTTGAATTTCCAATGCGCGTCCATCGCCACCATGATCTCCGGGCCGACGGCCTCGCGCACGGCGCGCACGACATCGACCATCCAGAGCATCTCCCTCGACCCGATCACGCGATTGAAGGGTTCGAACCATTGCCGCCGCGGGTTCGGATCGTCGCTGACATCGATCGTGTGGGGGTTGCGCGTATCGAGATCGAATTTGATCGCCGAGAAGCCATTGGCGACGACCGCGCGCGCCTTCTTGGCGTAATCTGCCGGATCCGGCGTCGCGCCGGCATGGCAATCCGCGTAGATGCGGATCTTGTCGCGAAAGCGCCCGCCGAAGAAGGTCGAGATCGGCAGCTTGAGCGCCCGCCCGAGCAGGTCCCAGAGCGCGATTTCGATGCCGCTGATCGCGGTGACGGTCGCGCCGGCCTGCGAACCTTCGCCGGACAGGCAGCGCACCATCACGTCGAACAGCTTCACGATCTTGGTCGGATCCTCGCCGAGCAGCAGCGGCTTTGCCTTGTGCACGAGTTCGGCGACGCCCGCGCCCCAATAGGCCTCGCCCAGGCCCGACACGCCGCTGTCGGTCTCAACCTTCACCAGGAACCCAAGGGAAGTTCCCGGCGATGACCGCCGTGCTGACATTGGTGATTTTCACGGATGCGTCCCTTTCAAGATGCCGGCGGCAACGTCTGGCCGCTCGCGGCGTCGAACAGATGCAGGCGGTCCTGGTCGAAGCTCAGCCAGACCGGCTGATCGGCGGCCAGCGCGACATCGGGCGCGACGCTGACGATGATCGTCTCCTTGCCGAGCTGGACATGCGCGTAGGTGACATCGCCCGTGGGTTCGACCGTGTAGATCCGGCCGGCGACGGCGTCGGCCATCCGCGTCGCGGCGATGCGGATGGTACTGTGGCGCGCCCCGACGATCAGCTCGGCCGCGGCGGCCGAAGCGACTCGGCGCGCATTTGCCGGCGAGAGCACGAAGCGCCAGCCATCGCCGCCCTCGAGTGCCACATCGGCGCCTGCGCCGACGGCGCGCGCCGGCACCAGGTTCATTGCCGGGCTGCCGACGAAGCCGGCGACGAAGATGTTCACCGGACTCTCGAACACGCGCTGCGGCGCGTCGTATTGCTGCAGCAGGCCGCCGTCCATCACCGCCATCTTGTCGGCCATCGTCACCGCCTCGAGCTGGTCGTGGGTGACGTAGATGACGGTGGCTTCGAGGTCCCGGTGGAAGCGCTTGAGCTCGGCGCGCATCTGCACCCGCAGCTTGGCGTCGAGATTGGACAGCGGCTCGTCCATCAGAAACACCTTGGGATCGCGCACCAGCGCCCGGCCGAGCGCGACGCGCTGCTGCTGTCCGCCGGAGAGCTCGCGCGGCCGGCGCTCGAGCAGGTGTTCGATGTCGAGAACCTTGGCGGCGGCGCGGACCTTGCGGTCGATCTCGTCGCGCGGCGACTTGCGCATCTGCAGCGGGAAGGCGAGGTTCTTGTAGACCGACTTGTTGGGATAGAGCGCGTAGTTTTGGAACACCATCGCGACGTCGCGATCCTTGGGATCGAGGTCGTTGACCAGCCGGTCGTCGATCCTGATCTCGCCCGATGTCAGCTCGATCAGTCCGGCGACGAGATTGAGCGTCGTCGTCTTGCCGCAGCCCGACGGCCCGACCAGCGCGACGAACTCGCCGTCCTCGATCGTCAGCGAGACGCGGTCGACGGCGACATGGGCGCCATAGGTCTTGACCACGTCGCTCAGCGTCACCTGGGCCATGCCGGCTTCCCTCTTGCGGTCACGATTTCACCGCGCCCTCGGTGAGCGCGCGCACGAAGTATTTTTGCAGGATCAGGAACAGCGCGACCACGGGCACGCTCATGATGAACGACGCCGCCATCAGGCCCGGCCAGTTGGTCGCGTACTCGGTGAAGAATTTCTGCAGGCCCACGGGCAGGGTCAGCTTGGACTTGTCGTTGAGGAAGGTCAGCGCGTAGACGTACTCGTTCCACGCGGTGATGAAGGAATAGATCGCGGTCGCGATGATCCCGGGCGAGGACAGCGGCATCACGATCAGCAGAAAGGCCTTGAAGCGCGAGGCGCCGTCGATGCGCGCGGCCTGCTCGAGCTGCACGGGGATGTTGTCGTAGAAGCCCTTGAGCAGCCAAATCGACAGCGGCAGGCCGAAGGTCAGATAGGTGAGGATCAGCGACCACTGCGTGTTCACCAGGCCGAGCCAGCGCATCATGATGAAGAGCGGCATCAGGAACACGACCGCCGGGAACATGTTGCGCACCAGAACCGCATAGAAGAGCAGGTTGCGGCCGGGGAAGCGGAAGCGCGAGAACGCATAGGCCGCGGGCACGGCGACGATCACGCCGAGCACGGTCGTCGCCATCGACACCCAGAAGCTGTTCGCGAGGTAGCCGAGGAATTCGCGCCCGACCTCGCTGGCCGGCGAGAGCAGGCGTACGTATTCATCGAGAGTCGGCCGGCTCGGAATCCATTCCGGCGGGTACTGCAGGGCCGCGAACTGCGACTTCAAAGAGGTGAGCAGCATCCAGGCCATCGGCAGCATCGCGAGGAAGACGAACATCGCGAGCAGCAGCCAACCGCCAACAGCCCAGGGATCGTACCGACGCCGCGGCGCCGTGCGCGGCGTGACGAGCGCCTTCATCCCGGCCTCTTGTCGTCGCCGTGGGTGAGCGCGCGCACGTAGAACCATCCCATCGTCATCATTACGACGAACAGGATCACGGAATAGGCCGAGGCGAGCCCGAAGCGGATGCGGCCAAAGGCGAGCTGATAGATGTGGGTGATCCAGATCTCCGTGGCGCCGGCTGGCCCGCCGCCGGTCATGATCCAGGGGATGGTGAAGCTGTTAAGGTTGGCGACCAGCAGCAGCAGGATCGTCACGAGCGCGACGTGCCGCACATGCGGCAAGGTGACATGCCAGAAGCGATTCCAGGCGCTGGCGCCGTCGACGCGGGCCGCGCGCAACAGCTGGTCGGGCACGGTTTGCAGGCCCGCGAGCATCATGATCATCGCGAAGGGGAATTCCTTCCAGACATTGACCGCGATCAGAGCCGCCATCACACGGTCGGTGTTGTCGAGGAAGTTGATCGGGATGTCGGTGATCCCGAGTTGGACCGACAGGGCACCGATGACTCCGAAGTCGCTGTGATAGAGCCAGCGCCACACATAGGAGGCGGCGACGGCGCTGATCACGTAAGGCACCAGCAGGATTCCGCGCAGCAGACCGCGGCCGCGGAAGGCGTCGTTGAGTGCGATCGCCGCGGCGAAGCCGAGCACGAAGGCGAAGAGGGTCGAGAAGATCGTCCAGACCAGGGTGTTCCAGGTCGCCTCGTGGAAGCTGTCCGACGCGAGGACGCGGGTGTAGTTGCCTGTGCCGATGAAGATCTTGTCCTCGAGCGCCAGGTTGGGCGGAGTGTTGAAGAACGAGAGATAGATCGTGTCGTAGATGGGATAGGCGATCACCAGCATCATCACGACGAGCGCGGGCGCGATGTAGGCGTAGTCGTGGCGGTGCCGGTAGATGCGGCGCAGGAGGCCAGGATTGCGGCCGGCCTCGCGCCGAGGCGGTCTCGCCTGGGTGGCGGTGCTCATTCTGGATTTCCGGTTGCCTTGGGCAGGCACGCGCGATCGGCGCCCGCCCGCCCAGGGAGCGATAGTAGGGTCAGATGGACAGCAGGTCCTTCACCTGCTTCGCCGCGTTGTCGGCGGCGGCCGCTGCCGACATGCGCCCGGTGAGCGCATTCTGCATCATGTCCGGCACGACGATGTTCATGATCTCGGCCGATTCCGGGATCACCGGGAACGGGATTCCCGAGGTCAGCATCGACGTGGTGACGTCCAGGAACTTGATCTGCTCGATGCGCTGCTTCATCCAGGAGGTGCGGAACCCGCGCGTGTTGCCCGGATTGGAGGCGGTCCAGGCGAGCTTGGTCGACCATTCCGGTCCGGTCATGAAGGCGACGAAGGCGCGCGCTGCACTCATGTCGTGCTTTCCGGCGACCACGCTGGGCTTGAAGATGTGCGCATTCCAGCCGCCGAACACCACGGCGCGCCGAGCCGGTCCCTGGGGAATCAGACCGTAGCGCACCTTCGCGATCACCGCGTCGGCGGTCTTGCGGTCCTCGCCCGAGAGCCGCTGGACGCGGTCGAGCATCACCGCGTACTCGCTGGGATGGCTGATCATCATCGACAGGTTGCCGGCGATGAACGGATCGACGTTCTCGGCCTGGGTGTTGGTGAGCGCCGACACCGGGACCGACTTGTCGCGGATATACATGTCGATGGAAGCCTGCAGCGCGGCCTTGGTGCCTGCGTTGCCGAGTTGCACGGCGCCGTAGGTCGGCCGCGCCTCCGCCTCGTCGAGCGCGCCGCCGCCATAGGCCCAGCATTGCGGCATGAAGCGGTAGGGCGTATTCCCCGCGTTGCGCCGCGCGACCATCCCGTAGCCGAACTTACCGGTCTTCTCGCGGATGACGCGCGAATACATGACCAGATCGTCCCAGGTCGCCGGCGGCTTGTCCGGGTCGAAGCCCGCGCGCTCGTACAGTTCGGCGTTCCAGATCAGGGCCATGGTCTGGTTGTTGGTCGGGACGCCGTAGGTCTTTCCCTTCCACATCACCGACTTCATGGCGCCGGGCCAGAACTCGCTGGTCGGGTAGCCGACATCCTCGGGACGCAATTCCTCGAGGAATCCCTTGGCGGCGAGTTCCGGCGCCCAGAGCAGCGTCAGCCGCGCGACCATCGGCGCCGATTTGCCGAGCGCGGCGGTGCGGATCTTGTCGAGCAGGTCGTTATAGGTGAACGACTGCTTTTCGATGGTGATGTTCGGATAGGTGAGGGAGAAGGCGGCGAAGAATTGCGCGTCGATGTCGTGGTCCAGCCGCGGCGAGGCCTCGTTCGGGCCGACATACCAGTAGGTCACCTTGCCGGTGTGGTTGAGCGGCACGACCTTGGCGCAGTCGGCCGCAGTGTCGACGTCGAGGGTGCCGACGATGCTGCGGACATAGTCTGGCGACCATCGCGTGGCGTCGATGCCCGTCGACGGCGCCTGGGCCGCCGCCGGCAGCGCGAGGCCGGTGGCGGCGCCGGCGGCAGCGCCGGCGAGGACGGTCCGGCGGCCGATCGGCGCGGCGCTGATCGGCGCAGTGATGGCGTCTCGTGTCGTCATGCCGTGCGTTCCTCCCTGGCTGGGTTTGCGTTCGCGATCCGGCCGCGGCGATGTCGCTGCCGGGAATCAGCCGCTATAGCCCTCCACCGCATTGGCGCGGAGGTAGTCCATGTTCATCTCGAGGCCGAGGCCCGGGAGTGCCGGCAGGTGCAGGCTGCCACCCTTGTTGTCGAGCGGTGTCGTGATGAAGTCGTTGTACTTGCTGAGGTCGTAGCGCGAGGTCTCGACGCGATAGAAATTCGGCACCGTCATCATCACATGCGCGCCCGCAACGACGTTGATCGGTCCGCTGGCGTCATGCGGCGAGATCGGCAAGTAGTAGGCCTCCGCGAGCGTCGAGATCTTCTTGAGCTCGCTGATCCCGCCCGTCCAGGTGACGTCGGGCATGAGGTAGTCGGCCAGCTTTTTCTCGAGGATCGGGATGAACTCCCAGCGCGTGTGCAGCCGCTCGCCGACGGTGATCGCGCAGTTCACCTTCTCGCGGACCTGCTGCAAGGCGTTGTAGCTCTCGGGCGGCACCGGCTCCTCGAACCAGTCGATCTGCGCCGCATCCTCGAGGCGTCTGCACATGCGGATGGCCGTCGGTACATTGAACCGGCCATGGGCGTCGATCAGGATCTCAATGTCTGGGCCCGCCACCTCGCGCACGCGGGCAGCCATCTTGGCTGCCTGCTTCTCGCCCTCCCGGCTCATGCCACCCTCGAGATAGTCGTCGAAGTGTCGCGAGCGGCCCGGCGCGGGCGGGAATGGATCGAACTTCAGCGCGGTGTGACCGGAGTCGACGATGGCGCGGATCTCCTGCACCAGCGTCTCGTCGTTATCGAGGAGTCGTCGCAAGGGGTGCGTATAGAGCAGGATGTCGTCGCGAATCTTGCCGCCCAGCAGGTCGTAGATCGGCAGGCCGAGCACCTTGCCGCGGATGTCCCAGAGCGCGATGTCGATGCCGCTGACGACATGGCTGGTGGCGCCGCGCGTGCCCATGTAGGTGAACGAGCGGAAGGTCTTGTTCCAGATGTGCTCGATGCGGGCCGGGTCTTCGCCGACCAGCAGGTCGTTGAGCTGGCGAATGATGCCGGCCACCGCGCGGTTTGCCGTCAACGTCGTCGTGGTGATCTCGCCCCACCCGGTCACGCCTTCATCGGTGCGCACCTCGACGAAGAAATATTCGCCCCAGCCGGAGCCGCCCGTCTTCACCAGCCACGGAACCAATTTCGTGATTTTCATAGCGCCTGCCTCCCAGTCCGTGCCGCCTTGTGTCGGCTCCGCGACGGTATGACCGCGCGGAATTCACGTAACGCGATTCAAAGCATCAAGCCGGGGCGCGAGTGAGTCAAGCAGCCCTCACGGATGTGTCGATCGCGATGGCATCCGCGTGGTTCACATCTCAAACTAGGTCGCTGGCATTTTCCGGATCTCGGGAGGATGAGATCGTGAAGGCGTCGACGCGACTCTCAACTGATGATCCCGTCACGCCGCGGCGTCGCAATCGCGGACTCGGGGGCGCGCTGCCCCCGGCCCGTCCGCTGCTCCGTGCGTGTCGACCTAGAGATCGGCGAGCAGTTCCTTGATCTTCTTCGCCGCGTCGTCAGCGGCTTGCTGCACGGTCATCTTTCGAGTCAGCGCGTTCTGCAGCATGTTCGGCACGATGATGTTCATGATCTCCGCCGATTGCGGCAGCACGGGGAAGGGAATGCCGTGCGGCAGCATCGAGGTCGTCACGTTCAGGAAGCGGATCTGCTCCAGCCGCTCCTTCATCCATTTCGTGCGGAAGCCGCGGAGATTGCCCGGGTTCGAATTGACCCACGCCATCTTGGTCGACCATTCCGGCCCGGTGGAGAACGCGATGAACGCCTTGGCCGCGTCGAGGTCGAGGCCGTTGTCGACGATGCTTGGATTGAAGACGTGGATATTCGAGCCGCCGAAGACCACGGCGCGCCGCGACGCGCCCATCGGGATCAGGCCGTAGCGCATGTTGGCGACCACGGCGTCGGCTGCCTTCCTGTCGTCGCCCGTCGCCTTCTTCGCGCGGTCCAGCATGACCGCGTATTCGCTGGGGTGGCTGATCATCATCGCGAGATGACCGGCGAGGAACGGATCCTGGTTCTCGGTCTGCGTATTGGTCAACGCGGAGACGGGGACGGATTTGTCGCGGACATACATGTCGTAGGACGCCTGCAACGCCGCCTGCGATCCGGCATTGTTGATCTGGATCGCCTTGTAGGTCGGGCTCGATTCCGCCTCATCGAGTGCGCCGCCGCCGTAGGCCCAGAGCTGCGGCATGAAGCGGAACGGCGTGTTGCCGGCGTTCACGCGCGCCACGAGGCCGTAGCCGTTCTTGCCCGTCTTTTCCTTGATCTGCTTCGAATAGGCGACGACGTCGTCCCAGGTGGCGGGCGGTTTCTCGGGATCGAGTCCGGCGTCCTTGAAGATGCCGGCGTTCCAGATCATCGCCATCGTCTCATTGTTGGTCGGCACGCCGTAGGTCTTGCCCTTCCAGGTGACCGACTTCATCGCCCCCGGCCAGAACTCGTCGGTGCCGTAGCCGACATCGCCAGGGCCGAATTCCCGGAGCTGGCCCTTCGCGGCGAACTCGACGCCCCAGAGGATCGGGAGTCGGGCCACCATCGGCGCCGCCTTGCCGAGCGCGGATGTGCGGAGCTTGTCGAGCATCTCATTGTAGCTGAGATTCTGCTTTGTCACCTTGATGTTCGGGTAGGTCTTGGCGAAAGCCTGCCAGAACTGCGCGTCGATTTCGTGCTCGATCTGCGGCGACGCCTGATTGGGGCCGAAGTACCAGTAGGTCAGCCGGCCCGAGTAATTGAGCGGCACGATCTTTGCGCATTCCGCAGATGTGTCGTACTCCGCCGTGCCCGCGATGCTGGCGATGTATTCAGGCGTCCATTTTGTCGGATCGACGCCGGTCTTGCTGCCTTGCGCAAAGGCAGTGCCCGAAAGCCCGGCCGCGACGGCGCCGGCCGAGTAGCCAAGCACCGTACGACGATCGACATGGCGGGAAAATCCATCGGAGCGATCTGAACTCTCCATGACGCTTTCCTCCGTTCTGTTGTTTTACGTCTCACCTGCCGGCGCGTTGCGCAAAGCGTACGATCGGTCCGGGAGAGAGTAAAGCGCCGCCGCTTCGCTGCTCTCCTCCTGATCATCGCGCCGGGCAGGCGCCGGCGCGCGGCATCAATCGAAGAAGGCCGCATCCTCCGCTGTGAGGTAGCGGCGCGCGCGCGCCGGGTTGATCTCGACGCCCATGCCCGGGCGATCCCACACTTCGATCAGACCGTTCTTCACGATCGGATTGGGCAGCCCGTCGACGATGTCGTACCACCAGGCCGGATCGCCGGTGGGGTATTCGAAGGCGATGAAATTGTGCGGCAGCGTCGCGCAGACCTGCACCAGCGCGGCGAGGCCGAGCAGGCCATTGCCTGTGCCGTGTGGCGCCATGAGGATGCCGTGCAGATCGGCGTATTCGGCGATCCATTTCAGCTCGGCGATGCCGCCGACATCGCAGGGATCGGGTCCGACGACGCGCACCGCATGACGCTCGATCAGATCCTTGAAGTTCTGCCGCAGATAGATCTGCTCGCCGGTATGGATCGGCGTCGACGTGGATTGGGTGAGCTCGCGATAGACGTCCGCGTTCACGAACGGCACGTAGTCGCCGGTGATCATGTCTTCGAGCCACATCAGATTGTACTTCTCGACGGCGCGCGCGAAGCGGATCGTATCGGGCAGCATCCAGCCGGGGCCGCAATCGAGCGCCAGCCCGACCTTGTCGCCCAGCACCTCCTTCATCGCCGCCACGCATTCGAGCGTGTAGTTCATCCCGCGCTCGGTCATCGGTCCGCGATCGAGCGCGCCATGGAACGGGCTCGGTGACGGCTCGCCGTAGTAGTAATTCGGGAACTCACGCTTCATCGGCGAGTGGAACGAAATGCCTTGCTTGACGATGGTGAAGCCCTCGGGCAACGCCATCATCCGCCGCGCCTCCGCCGCATAGTGCTCGGGCGTTAAGCCGGGAAGCGGCACTCGCAAGGCGCCGTTGTAGACCCGGACGTGATCGCGGATCTTGCCCCCCAGCAGCTTGTAGACGGGCAGGCCGGCGGCCTTCCCGGCGAGGTCCCACAGCGCCATCTCGATCACGCTGACCGCCGCGCCCCAGGGCTTGAACGCGCCGCGCTGCCGGATCTTCAGCATCACGCGCTCGACATTGGTCGGGTCCTCGCCGATCAGCGCGTCGCGGTAATGGAGGATGAAGGGCTTGAGGTAGGGCTTGTACTGCTCGACCTCGCCGTAGCCGCTGATGCCCTGGTCGCTCACGATGCGTACGATCGGGTTCTTGCCGATCACGGCACATTTAACGTCGATGATCTTCATGCTCTTCCACTCCCGAGTTTCGCCTCGCCGCGGCGATCGCGTTGATGCATTGACATCGCAGAGAATGCGCAAACGATGTCGGTTGATTCAACGCCGACGAGCGAGGGAGAGGCACGCCATGAAGATCACCGCCATCAAGGCCTATCCGGCCTGGGTCGGATTCCGCAATCAGCTGCTGGTCAAGGTCGAGACGGACGAGGGCATCTTCGGCTGGGGCGAGTCCGGCCTGTCGGGGCGCGAGAAGGCGGTGGTCGGCGCGATCGAGCATTACGCGCAATTCCTCGTCGGCCGCGATCCGATGTGCGCCGGCGCGCTGTGGCAGGAGATGTATCGCAGCCAGTATTTCGAGGGTGGCCGCGTGCTCACCGCCGCGATCTCGGCGATCGACATCGCTCTCTACGACATCAAGGGCAAGGCGCTGAATGTGCCGGTCCATCAGCTACTCGGCGGCAAGCAGCGTGACCGCGTGCCGAGCTTCGCGAGCACGTCGGCCGCGCCCGGCCCGGAGATGATCGAGCAGGGCAAGCTCCTGATCGAAAAAGGCTGGAACTGCTTTCGCCTGACCTGCGCCGACCACGACGCCAAGGCGGTCTACGAGCCGCGCGAGTCGATCGCCGTCACCGCGCATTGGCTGATCAAGTCGCGCGAGGCGCTCGGCGACGCCGTGGTGCTCGGCGTCGATTATCATCACCGTCTCTCGGTCGCCGAGGCGGCGTCCTTTTGTCAGAAGATGCCGTCGGGGACTCTCGACTTCCTGGAGGAGCCGATCCGCGACGAGACGCCGGAGGCCTATGAATCACTGCGCAAGCTGGTCGACGTGCCCTTCGCGATCGGCGAGGAGTTCTCGTCGAAATGGCAGTTCCTGCCCTACATCGAGCGCGGCATCCATCAATTCAATCGCATCGACATCTGCAATGTCGGCGGATTCACGGAGGCGATGAAGATCGCGGGCTGGAGCGAGGCCCATTACGTCGACCTCATGCCGCATAACCCGCTCGGGCCGGTGTGCACGGCGGCCTCGGTCCACATGTCGGCGGCGGTGGCCAATTTCTCGTGGCTCGAATGCAGGACGGCGCCGACGGAGAAGCTCGGCTTCGACGATCGCGATCTGTTCACCACGCAGATGGTGATGGAGGGTTCGAGCTACATCGTGCCCGACGCGCCCGGGCTGGGCGTCGCCGTGAACGAGGAACTCCTCGCCAGGCAAACCTTCCGGTTCTGGGAAGCGCCGCATCTGCACCGCCGCGACGGCTCCTACACGAATTGGTGACGCGCAAGCCGTCAGATCGATTCTACCCCCGGAACGCGCTGCCGCCGTCGACGTCGAGCACGGTGCCGCTGACATAGCCGCAGGCCGGCGAGGCGAGGAACGCCGCCGCGTTGGCGATCTCGCTGGGTTCGATGAGCCGGTTGAGCGGCAGGTTGGTGAGCATCTCCTGCCAACGGCTTTCGTCGCCATGCGCGGTTTTTGCGCGCGCCTTGGCGAGTGTGACGATGCGATCGGTGCGCGTCGAAGCCGGGTTGATTCCGAAGATGCGCACGCCCCAATCAACGGATTTTCCGCCGGCTGCCGACGTGAAGGCCATCAGCGCGGCGTTGCCGGTTCCGCCGCAGATGTAGTCGTAGCGCGGCGAGCGCCCGGCCGCGCCGATCACGTTGACGATCGTACCGGCGCCGCGGGTCTTCATCGCACCGAGATAGATCTGGGTCAGGTGGATGTAGCCCATCACCTTCAGGCTCCAGGCCTGTTCCCAAGTCTCCATGCTGAGGTCGAGCAGCCCACCGCCGGGAATCGCACCGGCGTTGTTGACGAGGATGTCGATGTCCGGATGCGCGGCGGCGAGGCGCGCGCGCTCGGCCGGCTTGGACAGATCGGCCGCGAAAGTCTCGACGGCGCCGAGATTGCCGAACGACGCAGCCGTCTCTGCCAGTCTTGCGGCGTCGCGTGCGGCGAGGACGATCGTGCATCCCTCGGCGAGGAAGCTGCGCGCGCAGGCGGCGCCGATGCCCTTCGATCCGCCGGTGATCAGGACGCGACGGCCAGTCAAACCAAGATCCATGTCACTCTTCTCCAGACGGCGCTGTTGAGCGCGCTCAATACGATCGCGGCAGGCCGAGTACGTGCTCCCCCACATACGCGAGAATCAGATTGGTCGAAATCGGCGCGACCTGATAGAGGCGCGTTTCGCGGAATTTCCGTTCGACGTCGTACTCCGCCGCGAAGCCGAAGCCGCCATGCGTCTGGAGGCAGACATTCGCCGCCTCCCAGGACGCGTCGGCGCAGAGAAGCTTCGCCATGTTGGCCTCGGCGCCGTAATCCTGACCGGCATCGTGACGCGCGGCCGCCTGGTAGCGCATGCCATCCGCCGCCCGCGCATTCACGTAGGCGCGCGCGATCGGGAACTGGACGCCCTGGTTGCGGCCGATCGGGCGATCGAACACGATGCGCTCGCCGGCATAGGCCTTGGCTTTGTCGATGAACCAGTAGGCGTCGCCCACGCATTCCGCCGCGATCAACACGCGCTCCGCGTTGAGTCCCGCGAGGATGATGCGAAAACCCTTGTCGATCTCGCCGATGAGATTCTCTGCGGGGATCTCCAGCTCGTCGAAGAACACTTCGTTGGTCTCGTGGTTCACCATGTTTCGAATGGGGCGCAATGTCATGCCGCTCTTCAGCGCGGCGTGGATGTCGACCAGGAAGACCGAGAGGCCATCCGATTTCTTCTTCACCCGATCGAGCGGCGTCGTTCGCGCCAGCACGATCATCAGGTCGGAATGCTGTACGCGCGACGTCCAGACTTTTTGGCCGTTGAGGATGAAGCGATCGCCGCTGCGCGTCGCCGTGGTCTTGAGCTTGGTGGTGTCGGTTCCCGTGGTCGGCTCCGTGACCGCCATGGATTGGAGGCGCAATTCCCCTGCCGCGATGCGTGGCAGATAATGCGCCTTCTGCGCGTCCGAGCCTGCGCGCAGCAGCGTGGACATGTTGTACATCTGTCCATGCACGGCGCCGGAATTGCCGCCTGAGCGGTTGATCTCCTCCATCACGATCGAGGCCTCGGTCAGCCCGAGGCCTGAGCCGCCATAATCCTCGGGGATGAGCGCCGCGAGCCAGCCGGCTCGCGTGAGCGCCGTGGCGAAGGCCTCGGGATAGCCGCGCGCCTCATCGATCCGGCGCCAATAGGCGCCGTCGAACTTCGCGCACAATGCACGAACGGCGTCGCGCAGCGCCTGGTGATCGGAGTCGTCGGGAATCTGAACCGGCACGGCGCGCTTTCCTTGGGCTCGATGCTGAAGGCGTCGTTCAAGTTTACGGAATCGCCAACGGAAAGCGGAAGATTTCATCGCGCGCTCCCCTTGCCATCGACGTGAGGATGCGCATTAGCTCCGGTCTCGGTGCGACTCACGGTTTGGCGTGGAGGAAGCGGGATGGCGAGTTTGAGTTTCGATGGTGCGAAGACCGCGCTGGGGTTCGGCGCGATCGACATCGTCGCGAACGTGCACACCCCCGAGGCCTATGCGGAGGGGCGCATCCCGGTCGATGACAATTTCCGCGACAAGGTCGGTTTCGATCCCACGCAGCGACGCGGCGTCACGATCGAAGACTATCTCGACAAGAAGAACCGTGCCGGGATCGAGCGCACGCTGCTGTTGGCGGCGCGCTGTGGCGACCGCAAGATCCGCGGTTCGACCGAGATTCCCTATGAATGGGTGCGCGATATCTGCAAACGCTATCCGCAACGCTTTTCCGGCGTCGCGGGAATCGATCCGACACGCGGCATCGCGGGATTGAAGGAACTCGACAAGGCGGTTCATGAATACGGCTTCGTCGCTGCGCATCTCTATCCGCATTGGTTCGAGATGGCGCCCGACGCCGCGCTCTACTATCCGTACTACGCGCGCTGCGCCGAGCTCGGCATTCCCATCATGCTGCAGGTCGGGCATTGCCTGCTCTACTCGGCGGATCGGCGGTTGCCGTCGGTGGGGCGGCCGATCACGCTCGATCGCGTCGCGCTCGACTTCCCGGAGCTCACCCTCATCGGAATCCATCTCGGCTGGCCCTGGCATGAGGAGATGATCGCGGTCGCGTTCAAACATCCCAATGTCTATCTGGCCGGGGATGCCTATGCGCCCAAGCACTGGCCGCAAAGCGTCGTGCATTTCGCCAATACCTTCGGCCAGGACAAATTCCTGTTCGGTACGGATTTCTCGGTCATCGAGCCGGAGCGCGCGATGCACGAGGTGCAGGCGCTGAATTTCCGCCCGATGCCGCTGCGCAAGATCCTGCGCGACAACGCGTTGCGCGTGTTCAAGCTGCCGGCATGACCGACGCATTGCAGCGCGCGCTGGCGGCGCTGGTCGGCCCTGAGAATCTGCGCAGTGACGATGCCGCCTGCGCGCTCGCATCGACGGATCTGTTCGATTGGCCCGACGCGTGTCGTGTCGAGCTCGTGGTCAAGCCGGAATCGACGACGCAGACGAGTGCGGTCTTGCGTCAGCTCGCGACAGCAAGGCGCAGCGTCGTGCCGCGCGGCGCAGCGCTGTCCTACACCGGCGGGACGGTGCCGACACGTTCCGCAGTCGCTCTCGACATGACCGGGCTGACCGATATTCGCATCGAGGCGGATGATCTCTATGCCGTCGTGGGGGCGGGCGCGAGCTGGGCTGCCGTCGCGAACGCAGCGCGGGCGCATGGCCTGCGCGTCGCGGCGCCCGCGCCGATCAGCGGCAGCCATTCGACCGTTGGTGGCGGTGCGGCGCAGAATCTGCCTGGCGGCATGGAAGGTTTCATCGGCGTCACTGCTGTGCTGGCGGACGGCACGGTGGTTCGCACCGGCGCGTCGGCGCGTCGCGACGGCAAGCCGTTCTGGCGTCATCACGGCCCCGATCTCACGGGTCTGTTCCTCGGTGATTGCGGCGCCTTCGGCATCAAGACCGAGCTCGTACTCCGACTTGTGCCGGAGAAGCCGGCTGCTTTCGCTTCGTTCACTTTCGAGACGAGCGCCACGCTCATGGCCGCTTTGGTGGCGCTGATGCGTGGCCAGGTGGTGACGCGCGGCTTCGCGATGGATCGTCTGCGCGCACTCGCCGCGATGAAGCTGGAGCCGGTGGAGGCCGCGAAGACGCTGGGCGCCGTGGTCGCGCGTGCCGGCTCGCTCAGCCAGGCGTTGCGCGATACGGCTCAACTGGCCAGGAGCGCGATCGGCGGCGCGCCCGATGCGCCCTGGGCGCTGCATCTCACTGCCGAGGCCGATACCGATCGCGCGGCGGCGGAGCGCATTGATGCCGCACGCAGGCTCTGCGGGGCGGGCGTCGAGAGCGATGATGTCGTTCCGCGCACGCTGCGCGCCAAGCCGTTTTCGATCCGCGGCATGGTGGGACCGGATGGCCAGCGCTGGGTGCCGGTGCACGGGATCGTTCCGCTGACGCGCGCGACTACGGCCATGGCCGCGCTCGAGGCCGCGATCAGCGCGGAGCAAGCCGCGCTCGACGAAGTCGGAATGGTCGTCAACTGGGTTGTCTCTTCGATGGGCGCGTACGTGACGATCGAGCCGATGTTCTATTGGCGCGACGCGCTGGAACCCCTCCATCTGACCTATCTGTCGGAGGCACACCGCGTGCGGTTTGGCGCCTTCACCGCGAACCCCTCGGCGCGCGCGTTGGCGCGACGCTTGCGCTTGCGGCTGCGCGACATCCTCGATGCACATGATGCGGTGCATGCGCAGCTCGGCCGCTTCTATCGATTTACCGAGGACATGGACGAAGGCTCGACCATGCTGATGCGTCGGATCAAGAGTGCTCTCGATCCTGAGGGCAGGATGAATCCGGGCGTGCTGGGTTTGTAGCTGTGGAAGCCAGGAGCGACAGATGAATGTGAACATCACCAAGCATTTCGTGACGGTCGGTCATCGCCGCGTCCACTACACCCGTGCCGGCTCGGGGCCTTCGGTGTGTCTGTTCCATCCTTCGCCGTGTTCGGCCGAGCGCATGCGCCCGCAGCAGGAGATCTTCGCGACGCGCTTCACGGCGCTCGCCTTCGACACGCCGGGCTTCGGTCTCTCCGACAAGCTGCCGCTCGAGAAGCCGGAGCTGATCGATTTCGCGGACGCCTTCGCTGAGACGCTGACGGCACTTGGCATCGAGCGCACCGCCGTCTACGGGAACCACACCGGCGCCGCGATCGCAGTGGAGTTCGCGGCGCGTCATCCCGATCGCTGCGCGATGGCGCTGGCCGACGGCTATCCCGCCTATTCGAGCGGCGCCGCCGAGGACCGCCTCAAGCGCTATCTCGAACCGATCGTGCCCAAATGGGACGGTAGCCACCTGCTCTGGCTCTGGTACCGCTATCGCGAGCAACACGTCTTCTGGCCGTGGCACGACCATGACCTCGCGCATCGCGCCGACACCGACGTGCCCGACGCGGATTTCATCCATCGCGGCGTGATCGATCTGCTCGACGCCGGCGACGATTATCGCATCGGTTATGCCGCCGCATTCCGAGGCCGCGGCCTCAACGTACTTCCCGATCTCAAGGTGCCGGTGTGCTTCACGCTCAGGCCCGGCGACAGTCTCCACAAGACCAAACCGATGTACGAAGGCACCAATGCCTGGCTCGAGGAGACACCGCGCGACGCGCTCGCCGCGACCGTGCGGGAGATGGAGTTGCTGGCGCGACACCTCGGCGATGCACCGCCGCCGGCGCCAAAATGCGGGATGATCAACGCCCGATCGACGACCGACTACGTCCATTTGGAATTTGGCGGAGGCAATCTCCTGCTGCGGTCACGCGGCGATCTGAGCGCGGGCGTGCCGTTGCTGATGCTGCACGACGTTCCCGGGTCTTCGGTGCAGCTCGAACCGATGCTTGCGCAGCTGGCCCGCAGCCGCCCGGTGCTGGCGATGGATTTGCCTGGGCAAGGTCAGAGCGATGCCGAATCGGATCTCGTGGGCGCGACCGGTGTCGGCATCTGGGTCGATGGTGTGCAGGCTGTGCTGCAGGAATTGGGGCTGCACAGGGTTGATGTCCTCGGCCTCGCCGGCGGCTGCACCGTTGCGGTCGAACTGGCGTCGGTGGCGCCGCAGATGATTCGGCGATTGGCGCTCGCTGCGCCGCCGTGCTTCGACGCAACTGAGCGCGACACGCTGGCCTCGTCCTATGCGCCCGTCGCGGACCCGCAGATGGACGGCACTCACCTGCTGCGCGTCTGGCACCAGCTTCGCGATCAGGAACTCTGGTGGCCGTGGTTCGACCGGCGGCGCGAGAACGCGCGGCAGGGCAATCCACGGCTCGATCCGGCGGAGATGACGATCCGCGTCCGCGAGATGCTGAAGAATCCCGCCGGTTATGCGCCATCATGGCGGGCCGTGCTCGACTACCCACTGCGCGAGAAGCTTGCCGCGCTGACTCGGTTCCCGACATTGCTGATGGCCGCGAAGGAAGATCTGTTCGCTCATTTCCTGCCACGAGCGGCGGCGCTGATGCCGCATGCGAAATTGGTCGAAGTCGAAGACAGCGATGTCGCGCGCGCCGCGGCGATCGAGGCGTTCTTGTCGACATGAAGTCGCGCCTGGCATTCCCCTCACCCCAACCCTCCCCCGCAAGGGGGGATGGAGCCTGGTTGTGCTTGGGGCAAACGCGCTCCCTCCCCCCTTGCGGGGGAGGGTTGGGGTGAGGGTCGGTGCGTCTGGGCGCATTGATGCTGCTCCTACTCTTCGTGCTCCCCGCACTCGCGCAGACGCTCACCATCGCGCTCCAGCAAGGGCCGACGACGCTCGACCCGCATTACGAAGGCTCGACGCCGAACATCAACGCGCTCGCCCATCTCTATGATTGGCTCATCGAGGAGGAGGCGCCCGGCAAGCTCGTGCCGGGCCTCGCGACTTCGTGGCACGCGCTCGACGACTCACGGTGGGAGTTCAAGCTGCGTGCGGGCGTGCGCTTTCACGACGGCGCCCCTTTCACCGCCGAGGACATCGCCTTCTCCGCCGCGTGGCTTCGGCACGGCGAATCGCATGCGCTACGCGAAACCGGCGCTCGATGCGTTGATGCAGCGGGCGCTGGTCACGCTGGACGGAAGCGCGCGCGGCGAGCTGCTTGCCGCTGCTCGGCGCGAGGCGATCGGCGACATTGCGGTGGTCCCGCTGCTCTACTCGGTCCACAATTGGGCGACACGCGTCGGTGCAGCGCGGTTTCTCGCCAATCCACTGGGACGCACGCGGGCGATGTTCCTGACGCCATGATCGAAGGACATTGTGATCCGCGCTTCGTCGCCGTGCGCGAGGCTTTCGCGACCAGTTTCGCGGGCGCGGACGGCAACGAGGAATTGGGCGCCTGCATCGCCGTTGTGGTCGAGGGTCGCCTGGTCGTCGATCTCTGGGGCGGTTTCACAGACACCGCACGCAAGCTTGCGCGGGCCCTCGCCACGATCTATGCGGAACTCGCCAGTGCCGCGCGCCTGTGGAGTGCCGAGACACGTGCGCGCGCGACCGCGACGGCATGGCGCGAGAGGGAACTCGTGACGCAGAAGCGCGTGCATATGGGCTGGGGCTTCCGTCTGAAGGACGAGGTCGGGATCTCCGGCGGGCCGCGCGCCTTCGGTCACGGCGGCCGCGGCGGGGCGACGTGTTTCGGCGATCCGGACGCGCAACTCGGGTTCGCCTACGCGCCCAACCGCGCCTATCCCGGTGGCAGCGCGGAGAGTCAGCACGCGCGGCGATTGCGCGACGCCGTCCATGCATGTCTCGGTGCGACGGGATGAAGCGCTGGCTGATCGGATTTGCGCTCGCGGTCGGCGTCGCACAGAGCGGTCTGGCGCAGGAGCTGCGCCTCCGGGTGAAGCTGCCACTGACGACGATGGATCCGCATTTCTACGCGACCTTCGCCACCGCCTCGGCGCATGCGGCGATCTGGGAGCGCCTGTTCGAGCTTGATGCCAATGGTCAGCCGGTGCCGGCTCTGGCCGAATCCTGGCGCGTCGTCGATCCGCTGACCTGGGAGCTCGAGCTTCGCCGTGGCGTGCGCTTCCACGAGTGTGGATTGCTGACTACGCAGGATGTGCTCTGGAGCTTCGCGCGCGCCGTCCGGATCGAGCGCCGCCCGAGCTCATTTTCACGCTATATCGCCGGCGTGCGCGTCGAGGCGGTGGATGATTTCACGTTGCGGCTCGTCACCGACACGCATGAGGGCTACTGGGGCGGTGCGCCATCCTGGGCGCGCGTCGATGAGCGCACGATCGCCGACGATGGCGCGCGCGGCTCGACGCATTCCGCGAAGCCAATGCGATCGTCGCTGCCGAGCTGCCGGTGATCCCGATCTTCCATGCCGCCAACGTCGCCGCGGTCCGGCGCGGCGCGCGTTCGACGCTGTGGCCGGATCGCCGTTTCAACGCTCTGATGCTCAGGCCCGCAACGCCATGACGAGATCTCTGCTCCTGACCCAACGCGCCGGTAATGCCCGGGGCATGACGATCTCCGACGGGATCTTCTCCGCCGCTCGGCGCACACCGGACAAGCTCGCGATCCGCGAAAGCGGCCGCAGCTTGACCTATGCTCGGCTCGCCGAGCGGATCCGGCGGGTCGCCAATGTGGCGGTCGACGGACTCGGCCTGGACCATGGCCATCGCGTCGCAGTGTTGCTGCCCAATCGCCTCGAATACATCGAGATCGTCGCCGGCGTGTCGCTCGCCGGTGGCGCGGCTGCCACGATCGGCCCTGCCGCGTCGGAGCAGGAAATCCGCTTCATCTGCGAGGACTCGGACGCGCGTGTCCTGTTCGTCGATCCGAGCCTGGAGGCCAAGGCACGCGCGGCCCTGCCGTCGTCGATCGTTCATGTCGTGGTCCTCGACCAGCGCTACGAGGACATGCTCGCGCGCGCCTCCGATGCGATGTGTCGCGTGCTGACGGACGAGCGCGACATCTTCTCGATCCCCTACACCTCGGGCGCGACAGGCCGGCCGAAGGGCGTGATGCTCTCGCATCGTGGCCGCATCCTCTCGGCCTATGCCATCGGCGCCGACCATGGCTGCTACGGGCCCGATGATCGCGCGATCACGCTGACGCCGCTGTTTCACGGCGCTGGCTTCCTGATGACGTTGACGCCGCTGTTCTTCGGCGGTTTCGTCGAGCTGCTGCCGCGTTTCGACGTCGAACGGATGCTGGAGACGATCCAATCGATCCAGGCGACGAACACCTACATGGTGCCGACGCATTTCAGCACGCTCTTCGCGATGGGGGATGCCGCCCGGCGCTACGACATGCGTTCGCTCAAGGCGGTGGTGTCCGGGACTGCGCCCCTCGCCCAGACGATGAAGCAACGCATCATCGAGTTCTTCGGCGAGGGCAAGCTCTACGAGCGCTATGGCTGCACCGAAACATCGATCGTCACGGCGCTGCGACCCGCGGACCAGCTGCGCAAGGATCAATGCGTCGGCTTGCCGCTGCCGGCGACGCAGATCCGCGTGCTCGGCGACGACGGCGTCGAGATGCCGCGCGGCGAAGTCGGTGAGCTCGCGTGCTCGTCGCCGTACATGTTCTCGGGTTACCTCAATCTGCCTGAAGCGACCGAGAAGGCGATGCGCGGCGACTGGTTCGTGACCGGCGATCTCGCGCGCATGGATGAGGAGGGGTTCCTCTACCTCGTCGATCGTAAGAACGACATGATCATCACCGGCGGCGAGAACGTCTATCCACGCGAGGTCGAGGAAGTGCTGCTCGCGCACCCGGCGGTTCAGGAATGCGCGGTCGTCGGCATGCCGCACGCGCATTGGGGCGAGGCGGTGACGGGTTTCGTGGTCGTGCGGCCGGGCATGAACGTGACAGTCGAGGCGTTGATCGAGAGCTGCCGGACGAGCTTGTCGCGCTACAAGGCGCCGAAGGAGATCCGCTTCATGACGACCCTGCCGCGCAATTCGCTCGGCAAGATCCTGCGCCGTGTCCTACGTGATGGCGGCGGCTGAGCGGCGCTCTCAAAATTCGACATCGATTTCGCGAAGCTGCTCGGCCGAGCGGCGCGCGGCCGAGATCACGGCGACGACATGGCGCCCGTCCTGCGCGGTCACAACCGGTGGCGCGTCCTGGTTGATGGCCGAACGCAGCGCGAGCCATTCGCGCGTGATCGCACGCAGCTGAGCTTCGGGTTCGGCGGATTCCGGCACCGAAATCCAGGTTTCGTTGCGGCCGATCGAGACACCGGCCGTCCCGATCAAGTCGAGCCGTAGACTCGCCTTGGTGCCGACGATCTCCGCCGCAAAGCTCGGGGCGCCGTCGCGATAACCCACGCTGGTGACCGAACCGGCGGCGCCATTGGCGAAACGCAGGAAAAGCAGCGCGAGATCGTCGACCTCCTGATCGTGAAACGCGGTGCGCAGCGTCGCGCTGACCCGGACCACCGGCGCGTTCATCAGCCACATCAGGCGATCCAGGGCATGGATGCCAGCGGTAAGCAGCACGCCGCCGCCGCTGGACGCGCCGAGATGCCAGGGCCGCCGGTTGGTTTGCATCCAGGACTTCATCATCGTGCTCGTGCCGAGCACCGGCTCGCCGATCTCGCCCGCATCGATCAGCTGCTTCGCGACCATGCAGGTGTGGAAGAAGCGCATCGTGTGGCCGAGCAGCAAGACGATCCGATGCGCGGCGGCGGCGGTCGCGATGCGCGTGCACGCGGCGACGTTCTCCGCCATCGGCTTCTCCAGCAGGATGTGCTTGCCGGCTCTCGCGGCATCGATCGCTGCGGCCTCGTGCAATGCGTGCGGCGTGGCGATCAGGACTGCCTGGATCGCCGGGTCGGCCAGGAGATCATGCCGATCCGTCGTGGCGCGGCCGCCATGCAGGGCCGTGAAGGCGTTGACGCTGTCCGCTCGAGGTGAACATGCGGCGATCAGCGTGAAGCCGCCCGCCCGCTCCATCGCGCGCGCATGGAGCCCGGCGATGTAGCCGGCGCCGATGATGCCTACGCCAATCATGATCGCGATGGGCCCTTGCACGGTTTGCTCCGCTTCTCGATTAGCGCAAGGCAACGCGCCGGAGCAAGGTGCTGCAAAGCTTGTGCGGCGCCATAGCGGGTTGACGGTCCGCTAACGCTCCGCGCCTAGGCTCGCGCGGTCCGGGATGACAATGGCGAGCAACGATGAAGATCCTCTTCGCGCACCGATTTCTGCCTGCGCAATATCGGCATCTTGCGGCGGCGCTTGCCGCGCGGGGCGACACATGCGTGTTCCTTCATGCCGAAGGCGAGGAGGCCCCGCCCGGTGTGCGCGCGATCCGCTTCGCGTCCACGCGGCGGGCCAGCGCCGAGACGCATCACTACCTTCAAGGGCTGGAGAACGCCGTCCTGGATGGTCAAGCCGCCTATCGCCAGGCGCGTGAGCTCGCCCAGTCAGGATTTCGGCCCGACGTCATCTGCGCCCATGCCGGATTTGGCCCTGGGCTCTACCTCGCCGAGGCGTTTCGCGGCGTGCCCATCCTCGGGTATTTCGAGTGGTTCTATTCGGCTCGCGGTGCGGACGCGGATTTTCTCGATCCCGCCGACGTCACGCCCGACGACGAATTGCGCATCCGCACCCGCAATGCGCAGCTGCTGCTCGAACTCGAAGCCTGTCGCCGTGGCGTGGTGCCGACGGCGTTCCAGCACAGCCAATTCCCGGAAGCCTATCGCTCCCGGCTGTCGATCCTGCATGACGGCGTGGACACCGACTTCTTTTCGCCCTCGCAACGCGACACTGGCGATCTCGAAATCCCGGGGCTGCCAGGCGACGCGGAACACGTCGTCTACGCAACGCGCGGTCTCGAAGCCTATCGGGGTTTCCCCAGCTTCATGGAGGCCATCGCCATCCTGCAGGCGAAGCGTCCGAAGTTGCATGCCCTGATCCTGGGCGAGGACCGCAGCTTCTACGGTAGACCACCGTCCAATGCGCAGGGCTGGCGGGAAGTCATGCTGGCTCGGCTGACGGAGCTCGATCAGACGCGCATCCATTTCCTCGGTACGCAGCCGCTGCCAACCTATCGCCGCATCCTGCAGGCCGCCCATGCGCAGGTCTATCTGACGGTGCCGTTCGTCCTGTCCTGGTCGCTGATCGAGGCGATGGCATGCGGCGCGCCGATCGTCGGGTCGGACACGCCGCCGGTGCGCGAGGTCCTGACTCATGGCGACGACTCGCTGCTCGCGGCGCTTCATGCGCCGGAGCAGATCGCGCAGCGGATCGCTGCGCTGCTCGACGATCGCGCGCTCGCATCGCGCCTCGGTGCGCGTGCGCGTGCGCGCGCGGTGGAAAGCTTTGCTCTGTCGCGCCTGCTGCCGCTGCAGATCGCTCTCGTCGAAGAGGTTTCCCGCCTGGCTCACCCGCGGATCGCGACGCCGAACCGCACGAGATCGCGGTCCGGCGGCAATTTGCAGTCCGCGCCAAGATTGAAGCGCGTGAGATAGAGGTCCGCGCGCGCGCCGACATCGTCGAAATTGCGCGCCGGGCTCTGCGGATCGATGAGCGACGGATAGGCCCAGACGGCGCGCTCGCCGCAGGTGAACGCCCACATCAGCGGCAGCGCACGCAGCAGCTTCGGCTCCGTCCAGGTGAGCAGATCTCCGGATGTCGCGTACCAGATCCCCGGCTGGGGCGCGCCGTCCGGTGTCTTGCGTCGATTGCTCGCGAAGATCGCGATGAATTCGCCTGTCGGACGATGGCGCGTCACGCTGGCGACGACGCCCTCCAGCCGCGGGATCGGCTGACAGACGTGGCGCGCGGGCTCTGCGATGGCGTCGCGATAGACGTCGCGAAAGACGACGTTGAATCCCTTGCCGTCCCAGGCGCGCCACGCACCGGGATCCGCGATGTCGATGGTCCGCAGCAGGCAAGCCCCGCGCTTCTGCGCTTCGTAACCTTCAGCCCAGACGAAAGCGTAGAGCGCATCGGCGTGACGGAAGATGTTGCTCGGCTCGAAATAGCCCGAGCGCTTGCCCGCGGCGCCGTCGAAACGGTAGGGGATTCCGGCGACGAGCGCCGCGCCTCTGCGCGTGAAGCTTTCCCCGCCATCGTCGGAGACGACATGGATCATCTGGTTGCGCCAGCACGCCATGTATTGCGCGATCGGGCAGAGGGTCGGTCGGCGCTGGCCATGAAATTCGGCGTGGGCGAGGGCATGGATCGTGCGGCCGTCCCCGGTCCAGGTGGCGCTCAGCCAGAGCTTGTCGTCGTAGCTCTCCGGCGCGTCGGCATCGGCGCCACGGAAGACGATGCGGCAATCGACGCGCAATCTCTGGAGATCCGGCCCACGCATCACGCGGTTGCGGTTATGCGCGGCGATCAGCCGGATCTCGCCGTCGGCGCCGCGGAAGGCGCGCGCAGGAGCGTCCGGGATGTGCCAGGTCTCGCAGCGGTCGCGGGCCCAGGAGAAGACTTCCGTGGGGCCCTCCTGGACCTCCAGCTCGAACGCGGCGGCGGGGAGTGCCTCGACG
>Ga0163144_10005307_pt1 | contig 28656 bp, 25 predicted proteins | sample OliLak19BULKMAT1_FD_123175 | JGI IMG/M metagenome (GOLD analysis project Ga0163144, IMG submission 123175) | Freshwater microbial mat bacterial communities from Lake Vanda, McMurdo Dry Valleys, Antarctica - Oligotrophic Lake LV.19.BULKMAT1 | ecosystem: Environmental > Aquatic > Freshwater >...
CTCATCGAAGCCGGGGGCTTCAGGGTCCGGCGTGCCGCTTGACACGGTGCCGGTGCTGGTGATGTGGTTGTAGCAGGTGATCTGGGCCGTGTCGTTGAGGCGCTGGGTTTGCGCTGGCGCAGGCGCGGCCATTAGCCCAGTGGCTAGAGCGAATAAGGGGTAGGCAGCAACAGATAGACGCATGACGAAACTCTCTGACGGTGGTGGGCAGCGCTGCGGGCCAAGATCAAAATTGGGGCTGTATCCACGACTGCTGCATGCTTTGGAGTCTGCCATACCTGCGCTTGCGGTGCATCAGGCTGCCCAGCTAATCGACCCGGTCAGCAACGAATTAATCTGGATGAAGTCACTCAGTAAGCCACCGCTGGCGTGCACGGGGCAAAAGCGGGTTTTTGCCATGAAAAACAGCGCGCACGAACTTCGGGCAGAACAACCTGGATACCCAAGACACCCGTAAAAATCTTCGTTCCCGAGCCAGTGCAGCACGACGCGAACACGCGTCGCAGTGCGTATTACACCAAAGTGCCGCCCGGCAACTATCAATTCCAATTGCAAGCGGCTGAGGCAATCCGAGACACCCACCTTTCGAACCTGAGTCAATCCTAAAGAGGCGATCCTAGACATCCACATTTTGAACCAATTATTTTGGCCTTATGCCTACAGACTTCTAGACGTGTGTACAAAGTCCGCTTTTCGACCCGGCACTTTCGGCAAAGCAACATACACAGGCGCACTCGGCGCCAATGAATCGGGGCTAGTGAATCAGCCCAGATGTTTGACCTTACCCAAAATTTCGTATCCGTTAAGTTAGAGAGATGGTGCCGCTTTTACGGCGTTAGGATTTCGTTTTTTTACTACTGTTTTACCTCCAAGTTGATCGTGTCAAGGGTGTTAGGGCTCAGGCCGGCCCACAAAATCGTGATGGCCGATGGTGGACACTTCCAAAAGTTCACACAACACCGCGACCGGCCACTTCACGCTGTGTTTTTGAATAAAGTATTGGATCGGCCCACGCGCGCCCAGGCACGACTCAACGCCGTTCCTGAGCTCACTTTGTCCATCAAACTAAAACAACCACTTTTGCCCTGGTAAGCCAGAGCCATCACCATTGCCTCGGTCCATAGCCCCGACGCAGTTACCTTCAGCTACAAGACCCGTGGTTGATCTTGACGAGGACTTCCACCTCGCTGTTTGTGCGCCATTGCTGGCGCACGACTGCGCCTATCGGCTCCGCGCAGAATGACCTGAGTGAGGGCGCCTTAAAGCCCGAGAACCGTCATTGGGCGCCTAGATGGCCCCAAAAGCGCGTTCGCCAGACACCGTCTGAGGTCGCCTCATTGTGCTTACCATTGCGTTTACTCAACGAGGGATTTATGTCTGTCGCCACGATAAGCTCAGCGTTCAGGGGGTCGTGCGGTGTGCGGCGCCGGCGCGGCACAGCTGACCCCGCGTCGATGGGATAAATCGCGCCCCTACGAAAGCGAGTTTTGCGGTCAAGGGATCGCGTAAGGTTTGGGGTCGAGGGATTACCTAAACGCCTTAGTTAGGAACGGTTGGGTCCCGTTGGCGCGTTTTTGGACCCCGGAATCGCGTAACCGCAATTTTGGACAAGGTCAGGCACTGGTTCGGTCCGACAGGGGCGCGATTTATCGCGGCCGGAGGGCGAGGATCTAGTTTCGCCCAAGCTGAACGAATTTCACGCTAATCTGCGTTTTCCCGCTTTGCCAGGAGTTCGCTATGAAAGTTCGTGCTGCCGTTGCCTTCAAGGCGGGTGCCCCGCTGAGTATAGAAACCGTTGATCTGGAAGGGCCGCGTGCGGGGGAAGTGCTGGTCGAGCTCAAGGCTACGGGGATCTGCCATACGGATGAGTTCACGCGTTCGGGCGATGATCCGGAAGGGCTGTTTCCGGCCATTCTTGGGCATGAGGGCGCCGGCGTGGTGGTGGAGGTTGGCGCTGGCGTGAAATCGGTAAAGCCGGGCGATCATGTGATTCCGCTGTACACGCCCGAATGCCGTGAATGCGAGTACTGCCTGCATCCGAAAACCAATCTTTGTCAGGCGATCCGCGCGACCCAAGGTCAGGGCTTGATGCCGGATGGGACCAGTCGCTTCTCGCTGCATGGGGAGAAGATTCATCACTACATGGGCACCTCCACGTTTGCCCAATACACCGTGCTGCCGGAGATCGCGCTGGCCAAAATTCGCGAGGACGCGCCGTTTGACAAGGTCTGCTACATCGGCTGCGGCGTGACCACCGGCATCGGCGCGGTGATTTACACCGCCAAGGTTGAGGCGGGCTCCAAAGTGGTGGTGTTTGGGCTGGGCGGAATCGGCCTGAACGTGGTTCAGGGCGCGCGGCTGGCGGGCGCGGACATGATCATTGGGGTCGACCTGAACCCGGCCAAGCGCGCGCTTGCAGAGCAGTTTGGCATGACCCACTTCGTTAATCCGAGCGAAGTGGAGGGCGATCTGGTGCCCTATCTGGTCAGCCTGACCAAAGGCGGCGCCGATTACACCTTTGAATGCATCGGCAACACCAAAGTGATGCGCCAGGCGCTGGAATGTGCGCACAAAGGCTGGGGCACCTCGGTGATTATCGGCGTGGCTGGCGCCGGCCAGGAAATCTCGACCCGACCGTTCCAACTGGTGACCGGACGCAACTGGCGCGGCAGCGCGTTCGGTGGCGCGCGCGGACGCACGGACGTGCCCAAAATCGTCGATTGGTACATGGACAAGAAGATCAGCATCGATCCGCTGATCACGCATCTGCTGCCGCTTGAGCGCATCAACGAAGGTTTCGATCTGATGCACCGAGGTGAATCGATTCGCGCCGTGGTGGTGTATTGAGATGAGCCGGGAGATGGGCCCGGAGATGAGCCCGAAAATGAGCGGCCTGCCGACGCTTGAAACGCTGTCACAGCACCGCTGCTTCGGTGGCTCGATGGCGTTTCATCGCTTCCAGTCCCAAGCGTGCAAGCACCCGATGTCGTTTGCCGTGTTCATGCCGCCGCACGCGGGCCACCGCAAGCTGCCGGTGCTGTATTGCCTAGCGGGTCTGACCTGCACGCATGAAACCTTCTTGATCAAATCCGGCGCCGCCCAAGTTGCGGCGGAACTGGGACTTATTCTGGTGGCACCGGACACCAGTCCACGCGTTACCGGCATTGAAGGCGCCACCGGCGATTGGGAGTTTGGTGAGGGCGCCAGCTTCTATCTGGACGCAACGCAGGCGCCCTGGTGCACGCACTTCCGCATGGCCAGTCTGCTCATCGACGAGCTGCCCGCGCTGGTGCAAGCACACTACCCCGCGGATCCAAGCAGACGCGGCGTGATCGGGCATTCCATGGGTGGCCACGGCGCCTTGACCCTGGCGCTGAAACATCCCGGTCACTATCAATCGGTCTCAGCCTTTGCGCCAATTGCGGCACCCGCCAGCGTGCCTTGGGGACAAAAAGCGTTCTCGCGCTATCTTGGCGCAGAGCCCGCGGCCTGGGCCGCACACGATGCCTGTGCGCTGCTGGCAGCCGGTCACCGTCTGCCGGGAACGCTGCTGGTTGATCAAGGATTGGCCGATCCGTTTCTCGAAACCCAGCTGCGTCCGGATCGACTGGAGCAGGCGTGCGCAGAGGCCGGGCAACCGCTGCTGCTGCGTCGGCATGCCGGATATGACCACAGCTATTGGTTCATCCAGAGCTTTATTGGCGCGCATCTGGAGCATCATGCTCGGGCGCCAACGTAATGCTGCATTGCGTAGTGCTGCATTGCGTAGTGCTGCATTGCGTAGTTCCGAAGTGCTGCATTGCGTAGTGCCGTATTCGGCTATGAACTTACGCGGCAGTTGGCTCGGATCGCTTGCTGCAAGATTGTGATGGACGAAGCCGCTACCCGGAGCAATGCCGTGCGGATTGAATTTTGCGGCGTGCTCTTCACGTCCATTCCTTCGATCCGCGAAGCGTAATGCTGCATTCACTCGTGAGGAAAAGCCAGCATCAGAATCTCCATCGACGCAGACCGCGCGCGCTTCGACGGGTACTACCAGAGCCATCTCAAACACCTCAGGCTCAAAGGCTTGCGGCCCAAAACCATCGACGCCTATTCCCGCTTGATTCGACATATCGGCGCGTGTTTTAGCCATCGCGTCGAGTCACTGAGCGAGGCACAGCTGCGTGACTATTTCACCGAGTTGCTCGACTCGCATTCTTGGAGCACGGTCAAACTCGATTTTTTTGGCCGCAGGTCAGAGATATCGACGCCGCTCGTGCGGCCTGAACCCAGAATTTCCGTTAGCTAAAGGCCTTGAAGTGATCCACGTGAGCCATGACTAGACCATCGCCTCCTGTCCAGGATTTTCCCGTCCAAACGCAGGCTGTTGATGGAACACTTGAATGCGTCATACTGTGGTGATACTTTTCGCTCATGAAAGTCGCCATCTCGCTTCCAAATTCCGTCTTTGACGCCGCTGAGCTGCTTGCTCAAGAGCTCAGCATGTCGCGCAGCCAGCTTTACGCACAGGCAATCGCGGAGTTCCTGCAGGCTCGAAGCGCATCCGCTATAACCTCCAAGTTGAACCAAATTTATGCTCAGCACGAGGCAGCAATAGACCCCGAACTGATCGCCGCGCAACGCAAGGTGCTCGCCGATGAGGCGTGGTGAGATCTGGTGGGCTTCACTGCCAGAGCCAATGGGTTCCGGTCCGGGCCAGCGTCGACCGGTGCTGGTCGTGCAATCCAACGCCTTCAACCAAAGCCGCATCGGAACGGTAGTTGTTGCGGTCGTCACATCAAACCTTTCGCTTGCTGATGCGCCCGGAAACGTACAGATCGGACAAGCAGAAAGCGGGCTTCCGAACCCGTCTGTGGTCAATGTATCGCAAATCTTGACCGTGGATCGTTCGGTACTTAGCGAGCGGATTAAGGCCTTCCCAGCCAAAACCATGGAGAGGGTTGAGGAGGGTTTGCGCTTGGTGCTCGGCTTATGACGCCGGGACGTTCAAAGAATTTCACGCTAACTTTCATGGCGTCCAGCCACCCCGGAGCATAAAACAGTCGCCAAGATCATTCTTGCCTGGCATCTTGAATTCCCTGTCACCTCGACCAAAGCGAGAAATCGTAAAACGTCCAGAACGGGATTGCTCCCTGCGATCGAAATGAAAGAGGAGGTCGAAATGACAAAGCCGCGAACCGTCATTCTGCGCGGAGCCGCTAGGCGCAGTCGCAGAATCTGCAGCGTCTAGATCGGACCTGAAAAGCGGACCTGACGTACACACTTGAGAATCAGACTTTGCAACTGCGCCGCCGTGAACACCACCAAACACCTTTCAGCGCACTCGGCCGCCTATACTCAGGCCCAACAATCAGGCCCAACAATCAGGCCCAACAATCAGGCTCAACAGGCCGAAGGAAATCCCTCTTGGAATTCGATTTGGACGATGAGCACGTTGACCCGAACGTCTCCTGCAGCCGCTGTGATGCGGTTTGCTGCCGCCTGACCGTGGTGGTGATGCCCGAAGACGGGATTCCGAGCTATCTGCTTGAAAGCCTGCCCTCTGGTCTGACCGTCATGGCGCGTGGTGAAGACGGCTGGTGTGTTGCCCTCGACCACGGACGCATGTGCTGTGGCATCTACGAATCGCGACCGGAAATCTGCCGCAAATTCGCCATGGGCAGTGCCTTCTGCCGCAGCGAACGCGCCGAGTACAGCAAACAAACCAGCAAGCAGATCGGGCTAACCGTGATTGACTGATGCCTAACACTCGACATGCCTGCCATGCTTTCAAATAGTGCGTGTCTTATCTTGCGCCCATCAGCGTAATTAAAACAGAGTCACGCCATTGTGCTTTCCGGTGAGATTTAAATGAATATATTCAATGAACGGCATTGCGACCGCGACTGTGGCGCTTAACCTGTCTCGGATGATTTGCCATTACGCTCGTAATGGCAGTTTAATTTTTGGGCGATGTCAGGTCCGTATTCTCTGATAAATTCCGCCCCAGTACCATCGAGAATTGATAGTATTGTTTCAACAATTTTTTTACTGGATGCAGGGTCGTTCACGATGCGCTTTAAAACCTTTTGAACCTCGGCGTCCGCATAGTTTATGTAAAGCCAAGAATTCCACTCAGAGCCCGGTGCTAAAAAAGAGCTCACTACATAATCGGGCACGGCCCCTGCCTTAAACGCAGAAAATACCTCATTAATCAGAATCAGTCGGTCTTTTTTTGAAAAGCACTGTGCCATCTGTGCTGACTTAATTTTCAGCTCTTTGCTTACCGCTGGGTCGCGCCACATTTGACGGTGGAGTGGCAGCAATTCAGTTGATTTACGGTAAAGCTCTTGAGTTAATGGAGCGTTAAAAAACAGCCTATCGCTCGTAGCATCCAATCGCCCAAAAGCGTTAAGCATGATTAACATATCCCTAAAGACAGCATACGATTTACGATAGTCTCTGCTCGCAGGAATATCAATGTTATTTTTGCGTTGCTGATTTTCCTGCGAAAAGCACGGCAGGGTCAAGCAAACCATAAATCCAGCGATTAAAATTCTCATACTTCTTCTTCCCGGTGTAACGACCCAATACAGGATCTCGATCAGATGAGCACGGCCACCAACCTCGATGGCCCCACGCGCTCTGGCGGACAAATAGCGTGATGGTCGATAGGTGATCTCCCTCGGGGAGCTTGATCAATCGGCTCCCGTCGGGGAGTCTCAGATTGTCAAGATCTCGAGACCAACCGATTATGTCATGCCGTATTTCTGATCCCAAGTGGTTCCAGCAGCTTTTGCGTATCGACCAGGAACTGGCTGAGCAAGCGCGTATTGCTGGCTGCGTGTGCGGCGGTCGCCTGCATCTCTCCAACTACTCACGCAAGCCTCGCGGTTGCCCGCGCGAATTGCGTGACGATTTGTCCCAGCGGCTGAGTTTCTGCTGCGCTCGCGGCCTGCCACCCGGCATCGCAACACCATGCCGGCCCGGAGCAGAGCCATTTTACCTTGCTCCGGCTCTGCTTTTCAGGCGCGCTGAAGCGGAGAAACACGACCTTGCTGAAAATACCGATGTTTGGATTGGCCATAAACGCTACGCCGCAACCAACTCTGTGGAGCTCGAAAAAATCGAGCAAGACAAGCTGCGCCTGGAGCGTGCGCGGGAGATTCGCCCCGATCGACGCATCTTCGGCTTCCGGGGACGCAGCGATGGACAATCCGAATAGTCAAGTCCTTCGTGCGCCCTGTCAGGGCGCGCGTCGCTGCGAACTGAGCACCCAGGGTTCCCAAAAACGCGCATGCGCGCCCTGAAAGGGCGCACGAAGCGGTGGAGCATCCGAATATTCAAGTCCCTCGTGCGCCCTGTCAGGGCGCGCGTCGCTGGGAGCTGAGAACCCAGGGGAGGCAGCAAAAACCCCAAGAAGCGCCTCGCGCGCAAACCACAGCCGTACCCTCCACGCCTTTTGGCCCCCGATCAGCGGTCGGGGTGCTTTTTATGCCCGCGGTCATGGCCCGCTATCATCGCCCGCAGCCATCGCCAGGGATGAACTCCGGCACCAAGCTCGCTATTGCCAAGAGCGCCGTGGCCAAGAGCGCCTTGGCTTGTCATCTTGACCGAAGGCAGAGATGAAACCCCCCGGCGAGAGATTTCTCCCTTTGACCGAAACACGACCGTGGGTCAAAATCACAAAGTCGCCAGCCGTCATTCTGTGCGGAGCCGTCATTCTGCGCAGAGCCGTCAGGCGCAGTCGCTTAAATCCACAGCTTCCACTTTCGGCCATGCTGAGCAAGTTTCACGGTAAGCAATGCGTCACTACTGTATTTTCTTTTGCACCTGAGAATGACCGAAAAAACCGATTGCGGATTAACATTATAAACGGCCATTTTCGTAACCTGGTCTATTCAGAGCTAGCTACAGCCAATCGACTTTGTGCGCATATAAATCCAGTCAATCAATCAGCGTTGCGCTACCAGCCCGGTAGGTATCTGGTAGACATTTAGGGTACCAGAAGCAGATCGCAGGGACAATTGTAAAGCAGAAATTGGGTGACGCTACCGAGCACGCGCTCTTCCGTTTGGGGCCCTCGATGTTGGGAGATCACCAATATATCGGAACGCTGACTCAGAATGAAACTCAAAATCTCCGAGCCCGCCAAACCATACGCTAAATTAATGCTTGCCAGCGGCACCGTTGCTTGCAGTGATGCCATGCCACGTTCTGCTTCGGCGCGAACCTGCTCGCGCACGGGCGCCAAATCATGCTCAGACAGCCCACGCAAACGCAGCTGGCCTTCTTCACGCAGTCGATACACGTGCAGTAAGCTCAGTGCGGTTTGAGGCAGCAAGTCACGCGTTGTCGCCAGCACGCGCTGAGACGCTGGATCAATGTCAACCGCTGCCACAGCAGTTTGATATTCGCTCACCGAGCTGTCCCTTGCCACCAGTACGGGACAAGGCGAGTGGCGCAGAATGCGTAGTGCAGTGCTGCCAAAGGCTAACCCGCGCAGAATCCCTTCACGATGGGCCGCGACAATGATTGCCGCGGCGCCGATACTGCATGCATAGTCGCCAAGGACCAATGCGGGATTTCCTCTGAGCAAGACAACTTGGACGGTTATCGCGGGATCGGTGTCGATGGCGCGACCTAGCTCTTCGAGCCAGCTTGTTGAAGTCCAATTGGCGAGTTGTCCATCCGGCATTGCGTGGCGCAGCTCTCCTTCACCCAGCAATTGCAGAAAGCCACCGCGCTCGACATGGGCCAATACGATTTTGTCCCCGGCATGGGCAAGCAAGCGCGCGCGTTGAAAAGCCAAGCGCGCAGATATCGGTTCGCGTGCGGCGACGACGAAAGATCGAATTGCGTTCATTCACAACACTCCACAGGTGGTCCATCGTACTCGCGATTAGGGTCCGGTCATTGATTTAAATCAAATGCACGATGCATGGCCGATGACCGAGCTTGAATCATTGTCCCATGCGGATTACGTCAGCCTTCGAGTGCGTCAATTTCCACCCGATCAAGCACTTGCGCAAGCTTGATGCCGAGGCTTCGTGCAGTAGCAGCTATGACGTGGGCTAAAGACAGACGATTGGTGAACAACCCACCCGCCCATGCCCAAGGCGCTGGCGTGATTGGCGTAGCCCAGGAAAACGGTGCGCTGTCCACGATCAAGTGGCCGCAGCCCGCCGGCAACAACCTCTGGGCGTGTACGGCAGGCGAACACGCGACTCGGCGTTTGTTCCCGTTTGCTCCCGTTTGATCCCGGTGTAAGTGCGCGCGTTGCCCTGCTTGGACTTGCCATGCTGCCTCGCGGCGACCGCGTAGGTCGCGGACTCGCTCCGGTTCGACCAGGTCATTTGCGGCAGGAAACCTCGCGCCGATGCTGGTCGTTACGACGGCTCGGCGTTGGGTCAACGGCACTCACTCCAGCGCGCGCAGGGCGTGCTCGCGCTCCTTGGCAATCCGCGCTGTAACCTCCGGTTCGGGCACGCCGAGTCCGCTCAGCACGCGGGCTGCCAGCTGCAGACTGGCCTCCAGGGCCTCCGGCACCACTTCGGTCGCGCCGTCTGCAAGCAGGCGCTGCGCGTGCGCTGGATCACGCGCGCGGGCAAAAATTGGCAGCGACGGCGCTGCCTTGCGTACCGAGCGCACGATGCGGTCGGCTGCTGCGTGCTGGTCTGTGGTGACCACCAGGCTAATGGCCGAGCGAAAATGCGCGCGTTCGAGCATCTCCAGGCGCGAAGCATCGCCAAAGTACACCGGCAAACCGCGGGCGCGCGCCATGGCCACCGCCTCTGCATCAAGGTCGTAGGCGATGTAGCGCTGCTGCTGCTGATCGAGAATGCGCGCGAGTGCCTGGCCCACGCGCCCAAAGCCGGCAATGATGATGTGCGAGTGCAGCTCAGCCGTATGCGTTTCATCAGGCATGCCATCGGCAACCGCCTTGGCGTGCAGGTGCTTGCCCAGGCGGCGTCCAAACCAGGCAAGAAAGGGCGTCATCAACATGCTCAGGCTGACCAACACGGCCACCTGACTGGCCAGCTGCGGATCGACCACCGCGCTCTTGGTTGCCAACGCCAACACCACAAAGGCGAACTCGCCGCCCTGACTCAAAAGCAGACCGGTTTCGATCGCCACGTGGCGCGGCAGGCGAAAGGCAATCCCAAGCGCGAAAATGATCAGGGTTTTGAGCGCCAGCAGAGCGCCCAACCCGAGCAGCATTTGCGCTAGGTATTGCCACACCATCCGGTAGTCCACACCCATGCCGACACCGATGAAGAACAAACCCAGCAGCAGTCCCTTGAACGGCTCGATGTCCACCTCGACGCGGTGCTGATACTCGGTTTCCGCCAGCAGCAGTCCGGCAAGAAAGGCCCCCAAAGCCATCGATACGCCGGCCATGCCGGTGAGCGCTGCGGTGCCGATGATCATCAGCAAAGTGGCCGCCATGAACATTTCGGGGCTGCGCGTAGCGGCCACCATGCGCATCAGCGGGCGGATCAACAAACGGCCTGCGAGGTAGATCAATGCCACCACCGACACCGCTTTGAACAGTGCCATGCCGAGCAGGCCTGGAATGGAATCGCTGTGCGGTGCGGCCAGTACGCCGACCAGCAAAAGAATCGGCACCACCGCAAGATCCTGCATCAGCAGCACGGCAAAGCTGGTTTGCCCAACCGCGCTGGTGAATTGGCGGCGCTCTTGCAGCAGCTGCATTACGATCGCGGTGGATGACAAGGCCAGACAAGCCGCCAGCACCAAGCTGGCTTCAAGCTCCATGCCAAGCGCCAGGGTACAGAGAAAAATAGCGCTGCCGCAGGCAATGATCTGCAAACCACCGAAGCCAAAAACCAAGCGGCGCATCGCCCACAGGCGCGCAAACGAAAGCTCAAGGCCGATCACAAACAGCAAGAAGATCACGCCAAGCTCGGCCACGCGCTGCACGCCTTGAACGTCGCTGATCACGATCCATGCCAGCCAAGGCGCCGAGTCCACCCACAGCCCCAGCCCAAACGGACCGATCAATGCCCCGATCAGCACGTATCCCAGCACCGAATTCAGTCGCCAGCGATGCAGCAGCGGCACGGCAATACCCGCAGCCACTAGGATCACCACAATCTCCTTGAAATGCGGCAACGGCAGATGTAATTCCATAGCGGCCTTCGGCTGACGAAGGATCAAGCATAGCCAAAGTGGCTGCGGTGCATCTGGCGTGCTGGCGCTGGTCTGGCCCATTGCGCGCTAGCTGGCCCATTGCGCGCTAGCTGGCCCATTGGGCGTCTCGAACGATTGATCATCTTGATCGCAGGGAGAGATCTCAAGCCGTCCCCAACCATCCCAACCGTCGCCAACCATCTGGCGGGATGAGATTTTTCCCTCCCACCGAAATGACAGGGTTGGGCGGCCAAGGCCCCTGATAGGCCCCTGATAGGCCCCTGATAGGCCCCTGATAGGCCCCTGATAGGCCCGTGATAGACCCGTCATTGGGACGAGCGCAGCGACGCGGCATTCCATTTTTGCTCTGTAGCGAAAGTGGGAAAGGGCCCATAGATTGCTTCGCTGCGCTGGCGATGACCAACTTCTAATCACCGCAAAGCTGAAACATTTTCACGCTCAGCGAAGGATCGGGCTCAATAAATCGCCCCCAACGACTGATCCGCAAGCGGGAATAAAGCGGGCTTCGCGTCCGTCTTGACAGTCGAGCAAATAGTCGCTGGTGATCACCCTGGATTTATCATCTTCGCAAAGTCGACGCTTGGCACGTCGCACACGTGTTGATCTTCATCCACCAGACGGAGGTCGTAGGTATCGCAGGAAATTCCGTTGAGCGTAAAGCTGGCACCGGTCTGAATGACGTCTTCGCCCGATTGGCCGTCGCCCCATTCGTCAGCAGCCACGGCGGAAACGCAGAACTGGTGGATTTCCCAATCGCGCGCATGCTGCTTGGGCCTACTGCAAGGGTCACGTGAAAGCGCCAGATCGGCTGCTATCGCGCTGGTAACTGATCTTTAGGTTTGCGCGCACGAGGAGCGGCCAGCCTCGTTCATACGCGGCGTGAAAACGCCACATCAGCGTCATGTAACTGTCAACTGATCTTCCTAGGGTAGCGCGGCTCGGGCTCTGCGCCCGGATTCGTACCCTTCAGGAGATTGATCATGCAATTGCGTTCCTTGGTGCTTGCCCTCTGCTTAGCCGGCGTGGCAGCCACTTCACAAGCCGATGTTTACGACGCTTCCTTCGATGGCGCATGGACCGTTCAGGGCCAGGGCGGCCGCGGTGCCGTGGTGGACTATCTGAAGCTTCCCAACGGCAACGGCCAATATTTCATCGCTGTGTTCACCTACGACACGGCACGCAATCCGGTTTGGTTGACGGTGCAAGCTGGCGGGCGCGAAGGTCAGCGCATTTTCCGCGGCGTGGAAGTGCGCCGCTTCACCGGTGGTTCGGGCAGCAACACCTTTGCGCCACCGGCGCCTGGCACCGGCACCGTGGTTGGCACGGCAGTGGTTGATATCTCAACCTGCAACAGCATCCGACTGGACGTCACCGCCAGTGCCGGCGCGCCGATTGATTCCGTTAATTTCAACTTCCGTCGCCTCGAAGGCGAGGTCGGTGGCAGCAATGCCGTCGCCGCGGAATGTCCGTTCACGACCGCTTTCACCGCATGCCCGACGGGCACCACCGCAGTGGCCGGCCAAGAGCGTAGCTGCGAAATCGCGGGTGGTTCAACCCTTACCGGTGACGTGCGCTTGAACAACAGTGCAACCTATGTGCTTGGTGGTCGCGTGCAGGTTGGCGCGGCGATGAGCACGGCGGGCGTGCCAGGCGCATCGGGCAATCTGTTTATTGAACCCGGCACGCTGATCCGCGGCCGCGCCGGAAGCTTGGCCCGTTTGGTCATTAACCCCGGCTCCAGGCTGTTTGCAGAAGGCACCCCAACGGCGCCGATCGTGATGACCGGCCCGACCGAAACCGGTGAAACCGAACAGGGCAGCTGGGGCGGCTTGATTCTTGCCGGCCGCGCTCCGATCAACCGCAACTGCACCGGCCCGAACAGCGTCACCTGCAGCTTCGAAGCAGACTCGCAAGTGGTATGGGGCGGTACTGACGTGAATGACAGCTCTGGCGTGCTGCGCTATCTGCAAGTGCGCAGTGCGGGCGCAATCGTAACGCCGCCGGACCGAGACCTTAATTCAATCACCTTTGGCGGCGTTGGCGCTGGCACGGTGGTTGATCACATTCAAGCGCATAACGGCAGCGATGACGGCCTTGAGTTCTTCGGCGGTACCGTCAATGTGAACTACGCTGTGGTTACTGGCTCCGATGACGACGGTCTGGACTTCGACTTCGGCTACAGCGGCAAGATCCAATTTGCCTTTGTGCGCAGCGACGCTGGCTCGGTGGCTGATTCGCAGGGTGTGGAATCCGATAACGGCGCCTCTGGCTCGGATTTCGACGCGCTTCCTCGCACCCGCCCCATCCTCGCCAACGTCACGCTGGACGGACGCAATCTGGGCAACGACGGCCTTCGTATCCGCCGCGGTTCCGGCATGGTGCTGCAGAACATCGCAGTGGTGAACTACCTCTCCACTTGTATCAACCTCAACGACAGCCCCACCTATCTGGCGGGCGCTCCGGCTGGTCAACCGACCAATCTGAGCGGCAGTCTGAGCATCGCCGGCAGCTTCGTGGCCAACTGCCCGCGCTTGTTCGACGATGTGGCGACTGATCCATGGCTGGTCTCGGCTTGGTACAACAACGCAGCACAGAGCAATGGCTCCGGCACCGCTGCGATCAGCAGCATCCTCAACGGTCGCCTGCCAGCACTCGGCTCGCCGCTGCGCTCGGGCTTCGTGGCTCCAGACGCAACGCTGGATCGCTACCCGGTTCGCGGCGCCTTCTTTGAAGGTGACTGGACGGAAGGCTGGACGGTTGGCCTCGATTGATCGGCCGTGCCTGATCGGTCTGATGGGTCGATCTGATCGTTCTCAGGGCATTTGATAGAACAAAAAGCCCCGCCATGTGCGGGGCTTTTTGCTGCAGCGAGGCAATGAGCGGAGCTGAGCGTGGGCCGTCCGCAACAATTCGGTCCGGTAGCGGCGCGATTCATCGCGTCCGATTGTCGAAGCCCGTGCCACCCAAGGGTCGTCGAAGCCCGCGCCACCCAAGCATTCCGACTCAGAGCGTTGGCACGCGGCTAGCCCGCGCACCGCATCGCTGGTGTCATTGATGCCGTCTCAAAAGCGGCACCTGACCCTTTCGGGACCGCGACCAAAAGCCATCATCTTTCCCAACAGCGCGCACAGCCAAGCAACCTGCGTCGTACCGGGTTCGGACGCGATACCTCGCACCGCTAATTGCGATCCGTCCGGATTTTACCCCCGCCGGTCTCGGGCAAACGGGTCTCCACGATGCCGCTGACCAGGAAGCGGACTTCCCCAAAGCGCCCTGAGGCATCCAGCGCCACCAAGCGATAGCGCCCGTTGCGCGCCATGTCGATCGAAATGGCTTGCAGTCCGCTGCTGCGCGCCACTGCACGATCGTTCAAAAGCCAAAGCACACTGCCCTCGGCACCGACGGCTCTTACCTGCAGCGGCACGCGTACGCCCGAGCCGCCGGCGGGAGTGAGGCGCGCGGACATACGCACGCCGTCGATGTTCAAGGCGCTGCGCGCGAGTGGATCCTTTCCGCAGCCCGTACGCAGCGTTGGCGGCGAGGAAAGCCGACGCAGCCGGTTTGACAACCATGGTTCCAGCAGCGTTGGCCAGCGTGCAACACTGCTCTCAGATACTGTGCTTTGGGTGCATTCGGCCGACAGGCGACGACCCTGCGCATCAAGCGGAAAGCGCAGCAGCGGACCTTGCCATAGCGGACTGCGATCCGGCAGCGTCGGCGGCACAGTTTGGTTCAGCACCCAAGCCTTCAGGGTGCGGTGACAATGGGCTGGAGCGGTGTCGGTTTGCGCCAATCCCAGTGGCCAGCAAATGTTTTCCGGCCTCACCCCAGGCGGCGCTTGACGCTGGAACTGACCGGCGCCGGGCAGACTGCGATGGATTTCCATCAGCAGCGGCAGCGCACTCACCGCGCCAAAGGAACCCGGCACCGGCGTGCCATCCGGGCGCCCGATCCAAACGCCCAAGGTCAGCTTTTCGTCGCTCGCGAATGCCCAGGCGTCGCGGAAACCAAAGCTGGTGCCGGTCTTGAACGCAAGTCGGCGCGGCAATGCGCTGCGGAACAAGGCATCCGACTCACTGAGTGGGTGCTCCGCCAGCATCCGCTGCACGATCCAGGCGGCGCCAGGACTAAGCAGCCGTCTTGATGAAGCGTCCGTCTCGGGCTGCTGCAGCCAGTGCAAAGGTCTTACGTAGCCGTCCCTGGCCAGTGCCGCATAAAGCGGCATCAGTTGCTCCATACGGACTCCGGCGCCACCCAGGATCAGCGCCAGATTAGGCTTGCCACCATCGGGCCAGCGCAGGTTAAGGCCAGCGTGTTCGAGCGTTGCCGCGAAGCGTCCAGGGCCGATGCGCTCGAGCAGATCCACCGCCGGCACATTGAGCGAGAGCCGCAAAGCCTGCGCAACGCTCACCGGGCCGTTGAACGCGTCAAAGAAATTACCCGGGCTGTATCCGGAAAAATTTTGCGGCGCGTCGACCAGCAGGCTCTCGGAATGCACCAGTCCCTGATCCAGCGCCAGACCGTAAAGAAACGGCTTGAGGGTTGAGCCGGGCGAACGTGTGGCGGCAAGCATGTCGATGTGTCCGAGCCGACGGTCATCGTTCAAGTCCGCGGATCCGATGTACACCCGTACGCTCATGTCGGCGTGTTCAAGCACCATTACGGCCGCGCTGGTGGCTTCCGGATAGCGCTGCAAATGCGCCTGCACGCGCTGCTCGGCAATGCGCTGCCATTCGGCATCGATACTGCTCTGAATACGTGCCTGGCCGCGATATTGCCGACGCAGGCGTTCGGCAAGCAGCGGCGCCAGCATCGGCATGCGTGCGCGTTGGCCATACACCTGTTCCAGCCGGGCAGACGCCAGCGTGCTGCTGCTGATCGCCCCCAGCTTCTGCAAGCGCGCCAGCACCTTGTCGCGCGCCAATTGCGCCAAAACCGGATGCCGATCCGGGCGCAGCCGACTCGGTCGCTGCGGCAGGACAGCAAGCAGCGCGCTTTCGGCCAGGCTCAAACGCGCGGCTGACTTGCCAAGATAGGCTCGGCTGGCCGCTTCAACGCCTTCAATATTGCCGCCGAAGGGCGCCAGGTTCAGATAAAGGGCCAGGATCTCGCGCTTGCTGAGTCGCCGCTCAAGCTGCAGCGCACGCAGCATCTGCTTGCATTTACCGAACACGCCGCGCGGCATCGGCTCAATCAGGCGCGCCACCTGCATGGTGAGCGTGGAGCCACCCGATACCACTTCACCATGCCAGATCAGCTGCGCCGCGGCGCGCAGCAAAGCCACTGGATTGACTCCGGGATGACGGAAAAACCAGCGGTCTTCGTATTGCACCAAAGCCATGAGATAGCTGGGCGCGACCTGCTCCAAAGCCACCGGATTACGCCAGACTCCGCGCTGATCGGCAAAGGCGCGCAGCGGGGTGCCGTCGCGCGCCAACACGATCACGCTGGCGCCGCGCGCCAGATTCGGGATCGGCGGCGGCAGCAACTGATCCAGCGCGAGAGCGATCGCGGCAAGCACCGCCAAAGCCGTCGCCGAGGTGATCAGGGCACGTTTCATCGCGGGTTGGCAGCCTGCGCGAACGGACCCAAGCCGCGTGCGGCCAGGGCCGAGCAAAGCATGTCGGCCAGCGCCACGCATCCTTGCGCGTTGGGATGGAAGCCGTCCGGCGCAAACGCCGATGACGGCAGATCGCTCGGCGTGGCGACGTGCAACGCCGATCGGCGCTCGCGTGCCAGGGCCGCATAGCAGGCGTCCAGACGCGCTGCACGCATGCCGAGCGCCTCGCGCAGCGGGCTTGGCAATGCCGGAAAACAGGCCATGGGGGGAATCCCGCAGAGCAACAGCGTTGCCGCTGGATAGCGCGCGCTCAGCGTGTCCAGAACCGTGCCCATGCGCGCCTGCCAACGCCGGGTGGAGGTCAAACCGGTGACATCGTTGACGCCCATGGAAATCAACACCACGTCCAGCTGTCGCCCTGGCAGCTGCGGCAGCTGCTTGCGACACAAATCGCCACTATCAAAGCCACTGCAGCCCATGATTTCCCAGTGCACTTCGCGTTGCGTGCGCTGCTGCAGTGCGCTTGCCAAAGCCGCGGTCAGGGTTTGTGCGGTGCCTGCAATGCCCACGCCAGCAACCACGGAATCGCCTAGTCCAAGCACGCGCAGTGGCGGCTTGTGCGGATGCTCGACCCCGATTGCGCCGATCAGCGGACCGGCAGCCGGTGGCAAGCGCAGGGCGTGCTTTCTTACCCGCAGTGCCTGCGGCAACCAGCGCGGCAGCCGAATCCAGAAGCTCAACTGCACGCGTCAGAATCCACGCCAATCGGCTCTGCCACAAGGCGGTCCGTCGCCAGCGGCTCGGCTGCAAGGGGCGGCAGCCAAAGGCTGATTGCGCCCAAATCCTGCACCGCGTTATGCCAACCGAAGCGCCTGAAGGCAACTCTGTGGCGCTGCACCGCGATGCCGTCCGCTGCCAACAGCTGGGTTTGGCGTCGCGCCGCCTCGCTGCGCTCCGGGAATGCGAGCTTGCCGTCGCTGCGCACGACGCGAAACCAGGGCAAAGGGTGCTCGCTATGGCGCAAAACCCGCGCCACCAAGCGCGCATGGCGCGGTAAACCGGCGAGATCTGCAACCTGTCCATAGCTCGCTACGCATCCCGCAGGTATCGCCATGAGCACGCGCACAATGGCTTGCGCGCGCTGCGTGCTTAGCGTGCGCGATTGCAGCGGTCTCCTAAGTGCTGCGTCAGCGCGCATCGCGACGACCGCTTGGCTCAGGGCCTGCGTACCGAGTGGCAACAAAGCGCCGATCAGATTCGCCGCGCGCGGCTGCCTGAACTTCGAGGCGCGTGGTGCAGCGCATGTTCGGGACGGCTTGCAGCATTTCCACGTTAAGATCCCCGGGATTTGGTCGCATTGGATTCCGCATGAGAAGTTTTGAAGACGTACGCGCTGCCATGGTCGCGCATTATGTGCTTGCCACCAGCGAGCCGTTCCTGCTCAGCTTCGATGTTAATTTGCCCATGCGCCAGCGCGCCCAAGGCATGTTTTTGGCCGAGCTTGAGGCCGAGAACGCAGCGCCCGTGCTCAGAATATCGACTCCGATCGCGCGCGTGAGCCGCGTCAATGCCGAGCGCTGCCTGCGCTTCAACTGGGCGCAGCGCTGCGGCTTCCTCGCGGTTGGGGACCTGGACGGCGTGGAGTACCTGCATCTATGCGAGAACCGACCCTATCGCGGTCTGGACGAACAAGAATTGGTCCGCTTGACGCGCGAAATGGCAGCGCTGGCGGACGAGCTTGAAGCGGCATTTTCGGCCGGCCGGGACCTGGCCTAGGCGTGCAAGACTTGCGCATCAGGCAGCCGCAAGCCAGAGCCGTAAAGCTCAGTGCACATGATCCAGACGCAAGAACTGGCACTTTTGGCGCTGCCCTCGCTGATGCGCAAGCCGCGCTGATGTCGCGCCCCAACTAAGGAAGATTACTTTGGTCAATCATTTTCCAATCGAACTGAGCGCAAGCGGCATGTTGGCGCCGGAAGTGCGCAGCCTTCGCTTCCGCCGAGTCGACGGTGCGAATATGGCCTTCATTCCCGGCCAGTTCCTGCAGATTCACTTTGAGCACCAGGGCGCGCGCACCAAGCGCAGCTACAGCATTGCCAACGCGCCTGGCTCACCGTTGTTTGAGATTGCCGTTTCTTACGTACCAGGCGGTGCCGCAACGGCGCTGTTGAGCGCCATCCACGAAGGCCAATCCATTGAGGCATCAGGCCCGTACGGTCGCTTTTGCCTGCTGGGGGCGGATCAGAACAAGCGCTATCTGCTGATCGGCACCGGCACCGGCATTACGCCTTATCGCGCAATGCTGCCGGAACTGACCGAATTGATCGAAAAGCGCGGCCTGAAGGTGGCGATCGTGCAGGGTGCACGCAATCGCGATGAGCTGCTGTATGGCGCCGAATTTCAAGCCTTTGCCGAAGCGCATCCGCAGCATGTCGAATACTTCGCCTGCTACTCGCAGCAGGCGCGACAGCAGTGGCGCGGCGACCGCGCCGGCCGCGTGCACGTCGCTCTGGCCGAGATCCAGCCGGATCCACACAGCGATATCGCCTATCTATGCGGCAATCCAAACATGGTCGACGAGATGTTCAGCGCGCTCAAGGAGCTTGGGTTCCAGATCACGCACGTGCGGCGCGAGAAATACGTTTCTTCGAAATAGAGTGCTGAGATCAGCATGCTGCCGCCGTTAGCACCTGCGCCAGCCGGGCGCTTGCGCAACCCAATTGCAAACTGCGCCTTGGCGTTTGCCATGCTGGCGTTTTTCATGACCTTGGCGCCGGGGATCTGGCAACGCCTGGCGCCGCCCGTCGAACGGCCGCTCGGGCAGAGCCTGCGTGCAGCTGCTTCAGCGCTTTCTGACGGCTTCAACAGCGTTTTCAGTGCGGCGCACGATGTTCCACCCGATGCTCAGCCAGCAACCGCTGCCACCGCAATCAAGCTGGCAGTGGCCGCCTCACTGAGCGCGCTCTTGGCAATCCTGCTGGCAGCCGTAGCCTTTATACAGCGGGAGGAAAGTCGACGCATTGTGGTCAGCGTGGCACTGGCTTGCGCCGCCCTGGCCTACGGCTTTGAAATCAAGATGCTGAGCGCGCTGCTGGCCGCGCTCCTGGTAATGTTCCTGCTCGGACGCACGGCGCGCTAGCGGAATCAAAACTGGCGCAGGAACTGGCGCACGGCGCTCAGATTTCGACGCGAGACCTCAAGCGGCTTGGCGTGGTTCTTCAGCCGCACAAAAGTACTGCCATCGAGGGCGCGCTCAAGTCCCGCCAGCTGCGAGACCGCCACCAGACAATTGCGGTGAATGCGCACGAAGCGCTCAACAAACTCCTGCTCCAGCTGCACCAGCGAGTCCTCCACCAGCACTTCGCCGCCGCGATGCACGACCTGGACATACTTGGTGTCGGCCATGAAGAACCACACGTCATCGACCGGCACCAGCTTCAGGTTGCCGGCAATGCGCACGCACAGGTGCGAGCGCGGCCCGGAGTCTGGACTCAGCCTGCGCGTGGTTTCAGGATTGAGTCGACGCGCGCGCTCAAGGGCAACTTTCAAGCGCTCCAGACGCACTGGTTTGAGCAGGTAGTCCACCGCGTGCAGATCAAAAGCGGCCAATGCGCGGTCATCAAAAGCGGTGAGGAAAATCATTGCCGGCGGATGCGGCAGCGCATCCACATGGCGCGCCAGCTCCAGGCCATCCATACCCGGCATCCGGATATCGGTAATCACCACGTCGGGCAAACGCTCCTCAATCAAGCTGAGCGCGGCGGATGCGTCACCGGCGCTGCCGATCACTTGGTGCTCCGGAAGCTCTGCCAGCAGGGCGCGCAGGCGGTCGCGGGCCGGGGCTTCATCATCGACGAGCAAAATTTTCATCGCGCCGGTAGGTCCAGTTCACACAGGTAATGGGTGGCATCGCGGGATTGTCGCAGCTCTGCATCGGGTCCCAGCGCATGCAGCAGACGCATGCGCACGTTTTCCTGACCAATGCCCAGTCCGGCGGCGCTTGGCCCGCAAACCGGGTTGCGCACCCAGATGCGTTGACGGCTTGCGGCGCGTTCGCCCCAGAGCTCCACTTTGCCGCCCTGCGGACAATGCTGCACGCCGTGCAGTACCGCGTTTTCCACCAGCGGCTGCAGGCTCAGCAGCGGCACCAGCTGCGCGGTATTAATGCCATCGCGTCGGATCACCACTTCCAGACGTTCCCCTAGGCGCAGCTGCTCGATGGCCAGATAACGTTCGCACAGTTCCAGTTCTTCGCCCAGCGTGACCAGATCAGCGCCGCTGCGCAGTGCCGCGCGCAGCAAATCGGACAAGTCCAGCGCGGCTGCTTCCGCGCTTTTGGGCGCCGAACGTGCAAGCGAGGCAATGGTATTGAGGCTGTTGAACAGAAAGTGCGGCCGAATGCGCGCCTGCAGGGCTTCGAGTTCGGCGCCAACATTGGCGCGCACCTGCGCTTTCCAAAGCTGATGCATGTAGCCATAGCGCAGCGCCACCAGCGCCACCAGCGTACTGAGCACGGCAACACGCAGCACGAAATGGCGATCTGCCATTGCCGGAAACGAGAGCCAGTCGCCAAAGCTCTGCACCAGCAGGGCCACCAAGCCTGCGGTGAAGCCAACCATCGCCAGCGCTACCGCGCCGCCCACTACCGGGCCAAGCCGCAGCAGCCCAGCGCGCGCGGCGCACAACAGAGGCAGCGATGACAGCAACACCCACTGCGCCAGCAAGGACGCCGGACCCAGCTGATCCCAGATACTCAATCCGCTAGCATTGGGAGCCAGCAGCGCCACCAGCACCACCACCTGCGCCAGAACCATCAGCAGAAACACCGCACCCGGCCGGCACAACTCGGGCAGCCAATCCAGTGCCGCGGGCTTTGCCTTGCTCATATCTCAGGGGCTCATATCTCAGGGGCTCATATCTCAGGGGCTCATCTCTCAGGGGCTCATCTCTCAGGGGCTCACATCTCAGCAATCAGCCTTGCAGCCAGCTACCCAGAAAGCGCGCGATGTCCTTGATCTCGCTTTGTACGACCGAATGGCCCATGCCCGAATAACTGGTCCAGCGTATGTCATAGCCGAGCTCGCGCAAGCGGTCCCGGCTCAGCTCGCCCAGGCGCTGCGGCACCACGGCATCCATGTTGCCATGGCCCATAAAGATCGGCGTCTTCAAATTGGCGCTGTGCGCTTCGGCGGCAAACTGCTCGCGCAATGGCAGATAGGTGGAGAGCGCAATCACGCCGCCCAGAGCGTGCGGATAGCGCAAACCGGCGGCAAGCGCAATCGCACCGCCTTGTGAAAACCCGGCAAGCATGAGTTTGTTGGCCGCAATGCCGCGTTCGCGTTCGGCGTCGAAACAGTGGTGCACGAAGCGAATCGAATTGCGCAGGCCATCGCTGTCTTCCAGCGCGGCAAGGTCGGCGCCATAAAGGTCGTACCAAGCGCGCATCGCCATACCGCCATTGATGGTGACCGGGCGGACCGGCGCATGCGGAAAAATGAAGCGCAAGGCCGGCCAGCCTGGACGCAGCAGCTCAGGCACGATGGGCTCGAAATCATGACCGTCGGCGCCAAGACCATGCAGCCAGAGCACGCAGTGCTGTGGGTTATCGCCCGTGTCAACAATGATCGGCGCGTCGCTCACGGGATGAACTCAGTACCAGGCTTTTTGGCAAGCAGATCAAGATAGGTCTTCGACTCAACGACGTAGTAGGGCTCCTTGCCATCGCCGCGCATGAAAACCTCGGGAAAGATCTTGAAATGCGCCTCACCAAAGGACCAGTTTGAGGGCGCCCCCATCACCGGAATCTGTGGGCCGCTGTGCTGACGCTTGCTCATTTCCCATAGCGCACCGACATGAAGCTCGCTTGGCTTGCCGGTGCCATAGAAGCTAGCGGTCGCGATCCGGCCACCCACGATCTGGTACAGCACATAATCATCGCGCCCTTCGTTCGTGCGGCGCGGCAAGCGACACTCCAGTACTCGGTGTCCGCCAATCCGCTTTTGATCCTTGCAGGTACTCGCAAAACTACCTTCCTGGACCAGCGGCTCCATCAGACGCAGTCCGTTTACGTCGTAAGCGTGCTCAGGCACGCTGTCCAGCGTCACGCCTTCAGAGAGTAAGCGCGCGGCGACGAGTTTCTGCGAATTCCGGCGCTCCACTTTTTCGAGTAGCAGATCTTTACGCTGAAAATCGATGTACCAGCGAAATTTGCGGATCGATCCATGTAGATAACGATGCTGGGTCACTTTGTCGATTTGCATGTCCAAAGCCAGGAAGGCGGCAAGATTTCCGTCCTTGATGCGTGCCTGTACGAGCTCTAGCTGTTTCGCATTGAGCTCGACCGAAGCTGTAAATGCCACGTTGGCCATCAGAAATTCGTAGGCTGGGGGCAGAAATGGGGTTTGCTGTCCGCCATAGTTAAGTCCCAGTCCGTAGTGCCCCGAGCTCATTTCATGGCTCAGGTGCGCGATGTTTCCGTCGACAGCCAGCACCGTGGCGGGCATGCGGATTTCGATGCTCTGGCCCTTTCGCCATTCCTGTTGGAACTTGCGCAGTTCTGCGGTGACTTTTTTGAGTTCCGCCGCGAGTGCATCAGGATCAAATGCCACCGAATTGTATCGTTGCGGCAGAACTACGCGCAGGTAATCGCGCGCGCGCTGGTCTTCGTCGGTGTGTTGATCAAGCGCATAGGCCGCCCTGCGCACCTCGATCGGATCGACCTGAGTGCCGTAGCGATCCGCTTCGGCAGGAAACAAAATCTGTGCCTGCAGCTGCACAGCACTGATAAGCAAGAAAAGCGCAAGAACGATTCTCATAACAATATGAACCCTTATGGTTAAAACAGATGCGGTCACGCGTCTGACCAGCTTTCTCTTGGCATTTTGCCGTATTCGGACTGCGGCGGGTGAAGCCCTTTCACCTATGATAAGTGCTTTGATGCGGAGCAGGATGCGATGGCAGCGAGGAAGTTCCTAGGATTGGTTTTGGCGCTTGCATTGCTTGTTGGCTGCGGCAACAAGGGTCCGTTGCAGCCTGCGAAGCAGCTGCAGAGCGCGGATCGCGCGCCTTGACCCTGCGCTTTACCCGCATGCATGGGGCGGGTAATGCCATTGTGGTGGTTGACGCGCGTCAGCAGGCTTTTGACCTCGGTCGAGCCTCGATTGCGGGCCTCGGTGATGCCCAGCGCGGGATCGGGTTTGACCAGTGGATGCTTATTGAGCAGCAGCCTTATGGGCTGGGCTATCGCGTGTTTAATCGCGATGGCAGCGACGCCGCGCAGTGCGGCAATGGCGCACGCTGCGTGGTGGCGTGGCTACACCAGCGCACGGGCTGGACGCTGCCCAATCAATTGCTCAGCCCGTCCGGCCCGGTGCGCGCAGATGTGTTACCGGACGGGCGCTACGAGGTGGGGCTGGGGTGCGCACGTGCCATCTCAGCCCGCGAGCATTTTTACAGTGCGGCGGGCGTGATCATGGGACGCCGGGTTGATATGGGCAATCCGCATTTCGTGATCGAGTGTGACGAGCCCGCGGATGCAGACGTCAGTGCGCTTGGGGCGTGGCTCAATCAACACGCGGCGTTTCCCGACGGCGTCAATGTGGCATGGGTTTCCAGACGCGGGCCGGTGCGCAGCATGCGGGTATACGAGCGCGGCGTCGGTGAAACCCTTGCTTGCGGCAGTGGCGCCTGCGCGGTGGCCGCCTGCATGTTCGATGGCATGGCAGACGCAGGCCTGGCTCGCGTACTTGAACTTGCTTTGCCCGGTGGCCGCCTGCGCGTGCGCGCCGCCCCTGATGGCGAGCTCTTGCTGGCGGGTCCGGTTTGCTTCGTGTACGACGCGGAGCTTGCGCCCGAGTAGCTTTACTCAATAGCCTATCCAGGGGCTTACTCAGCGGCCTATGCAGTGGCTTACTCTGGATAGGCTCGATAGACCAGTCAGTCTAGTTGTCGGCCCTGCCGTTCGACACGGTGTCGCTATCACTGCTTCGACAAGCAGCAGCCCGAACGTGATTGCCTGACAAAGCCCAAGCCAAAGCCGTGCTCGCTGGGGCACAAAATACGCTCGCGGCGGCCATGAGTTTCGAGCCAAGGCAAGCTAGAATCGAGGCATGCAAAAAAAATATCCGCCGCCTGAGCTGCCCGGTTACGACATCAAGCATGAGCTCGGAGCGGGCGGCATGGCGACCGTCTATCTCGCCATTCAGCGCTCTTTGGATCGCAAAGTGGCGATCAAGGTCTTGCACACCACGCACGACGATGAGCCAGAGAAAACCGAGCGTCGCTTTTTGCGCGAAGGTCGCACACTTGCCAAGCTGTCGCACAAGAATATTTGCGGGATCTATGACATTGCGAAGATCGGCGACACGGCCTATATCGCGATGGAGTTTCTTGATGGCGGCAATCTGGTTGACCGGCTTAAAGGTGGGATGACGGTAGCCGAAGCCATCGCTTCGGTGGTGCAGGTTGCCTCAGCGCTGGCCGAATCGCATGCACAAGGCATCGTGCATCGGGACCTTAAACCCGCCAATGTGATGATGCGCGGCTCGGTCCCGGTGTTGACCGATTTCGGCATTGCCCGTGAGTTGACCGCAAACCAAACCAAGATCACAGCCGAGAACATGATCGTCGGCACGCCCGCCTATATGAGTCCTGAGCAGGTCACCGGCGGCGAGGTGGACGGGCGCAGCGATATCTATTCGCTCGGCATCATGTTCTTTGAATTGCTCACCGGCCAAGTTCCCTACCGCGGCGATACCCCGATCGCGGTGTGCATGCAGCACCTCACTTCCCCGCTGCCGCAGCTGCCGCCCGAACTGAAAGAGCTGCAGCCGATCCTTGACCGGATGCTGGCGAAAAAGCCGGATGAGCGCTACAGCAACATGGCGGACTTCACGCAGTCGCTCAGAAACGCCTTCGTGGTATCCCTGCCGTTGCGCAGCGCCATGCAGTTCACCCCGGACCAGCCGTGGTCAGAACAGCTGCGCAATCTTGGTTTCACCTTCGATACGCTCAAGGACGCCGATGTCCGTGCCGCTCTGGAGGCGCAGCGCGCAGAGGCCAAACGCGCTGCGCCAGCACCCGGCGCTGGCGTTCGAAGCCCCGCTGCAGCGCAAGCAAATAGCTCGGTTGCGCAACCACAGCGCGCTGCCGTACGCCCGCAGTGGCTGCTTTGGGTGGCAGCCAGCGTGTTGCTGCTGATTAGCGCTATCAGCATGTATGTATGGCAGAGCCGCGGACTCAATGCGGTTGAAATGCGGGCTATGCAGGCAGCCACCAAAGACTTTGGCGAGTACCTCACGCGAGGCAAACTGTTTGGCGAAGGCAAAGAGCACGCAGCAGCCATCCTGGAAGAAATGCGCGATATCTCGCGCCGCGACGGCAAGACCAACGATGCCGAGCAAATGCTCTGGGACGCCGCGCAAACCGCCGCACGCGACGCCGCCAAGGCCGGCCAGGCCGACGTTGCGCAAACCGTCATCAACGAATCCTCACGCTACTTCCCCAACCGCGAAGCAGAGATCCACGCCTTGGCCAGCGAGCTCGAAGGCACCCTTGGCGAGGTGCTCGCCGAGCAGAGCATCGGCTCGATCGTGGACCGCCTGGAAGATGACCTCAATAAGCCGCGCGTGATCCTGGTTTCGCTCAGCGATGACATCGTCGCGCTGCGCAAGCTTGCCAAACCGGACGATGTTCGACTGCTCAGGATCGAAGCTTTGGTAGACGGCAAGTACGCCCAGCGCACCAGCGTCACGATGGGCGCCGACATCGGTCGCGCGCGCGTGGTCGCAGGAGAATGGCTTGCCATCCTGCCGCAATCGAAGAAGGCGCAGCAAATGATTGCCGCGCTAGAAGACGCGGCAGGCCGGCAGGATTTCGGCACCGCTCTGACCCGCCTTGCCGCGGGCTTGCAGGCAGAGGATTTTGGCGTGGGCAATATCAACGCCTTTGCAAGCGAGTACTCGCGGCTGAAAAAACTGCCACAAGCGGCCAGCAAAGCGCGCGAATTCGAGAGCATGGAGCAATCGTTTGTTGCCAGGGTTGCGGGCGCTGCCGAAGCACAACTGGACAAGAACGCGGCGCAGGCCGAAAGCCTGGTTAGGGAAGCACTCGTCGCGCTGCCACAAAATGCCACGTTGCGCGCGCTGCAAGGCAGGATTACGCAGGCCGGCGAAGCGCAGGCGCGCGCGGCTCGCTCAGGGGAACTTGCGATCGTTGCCTTGCCGTGGGCAAAGTTGATCTCGGTGACCGGCAAAGCAATGGTTCAAGTACCGCCCAATGCTGAAACCCCGCTGGTACTCAGCTTGCCAGAGGGCGCCTATACCATTGAGCTGAGCGGCCCGAACGGACAGACGCGCAAGCAGACGGTCTCGGTGCAGCGTCAAAATCAGGCCACGATTCGGGTCGACCTGCGCACCGGCAAAGTTGACGATTTGCTGCGCGAGGCGGGCTACTGATGCGCATGCGCCTGCTCACTCTGTGTGCTGCCTTCCTTGCCTTTGCGGCGCACGCCGATTACCGCAACTACACCGATGGAATCCAGGCGCTTGAGCGCTCGGACCTTGCGCGCGCTGAAGCATTGTTGCGCGGCGCCCTGGCGCAGAACAGCGAACCCAAGGAGCGCGTCAGGCTCTACGGATCCAACTTCCAGCCCTACTTGCCTCAGTACTATCTCGGCCTCACTTTGGCGCGGCAAAAGCGCTGTCCTGAAGCCATGGCGCTGCTTAACAATGCTGCCTATCGGGCCTTACTGCCAAGCGAACGCGTGCGCCAAGTGGCCACCGAGGATGCGTCTATACGCAGGCAATGCGCAGCAACGGGCACAACAGTGGCGACCACAGCGCCGACGCCCACCCCAGGCGCCGCTACTGCGCCAGCGACCAGCACGCCAGCCCCTGTGCCCGCAAGCAACAGCGCGCCCGCGGCGCTCAGTGCGAGCGAGCTGGCAGCGGCTGAGCGCGCGATTGCCAGTTTGCGCAGCCTCATCAATCGACCGGGAGCGAGCGCGGTCGCTGCGCTGAGCAATCGCATCAACACCGCCGTGGCGGGCATTGAGCGCGCGCGCAACGGCAAAGATTCACCCGCATTGAGCCGCGAACTCAGCGCCGGCAATGCGCTTGCAGCGCAGTTGGGGCGTGAGCTTGCGCAAGCGATTGCGCAAACTGCACCGCCGCCGGTTGTACCGGCTCCGCCGCCTGCCGCCACTGCGACGGCCCCGACTGTGGCGCAGGCGCGCACCGCGCCAGCACTATTGCGGCAATCCGCAATAGCGTTTTACGGCGGCGATTACCGCGGTGTTTTGACGCTCAATGCCGGGGCGGTAAGCGGCATCGATCAGGGCTTCGTGCGCCTGTTGCAATCGGCCTCCGCGCTGTACCTGTTCGAGATCGGTGGCCGCAAGGACCCCGCTATGCTCAAGCGCGCGGCCAGCGAACGCAACGAGGCCCGCCGCCTGTATCAAAAGGCGCCATCCAGCACATTTTTCTCGCCGCGCTTTATCGCGTTTTGGCGCGAAACCTGAGCATTTACTTGGGCATTAGCTGTCATGACTCCAAGAGCCCCCGGAACATAAAACGCGTCGCCAGAATCGCTATTGGCTTAAGAAACCCCGGAACATGAAACGCGTCGCCAGAATTGCTATCGCCCGAAGAAACCCAGGAACATGGAACGCGTCGCCAGAATCGCTATTGCCTGTCATCTTGAGCGCAGGGAGAGATCTCAAGCGCGCGTCGGGATGGGATTTCTCCCTGCGGCCGAAATGACAGGAGCCTTCAAATGACTAGGGCGTCGAAATGAGCGGGCTGGTCGAAATGACGGGGCTGGTCGAAATGACGGGGCTGGTCGAAATGACCGGGCTGGTCGAAATGACGAGGCTGCCAGCCGTCGTGCTGCGCGGAACCGCCAGCACGTTCCCCAACCGTCATTGTGCGCGCAGCCGCCAG
>Ga0163144_10005308_pt1 | contig 28653 bp, 15 predicted proteins | sample OliLak19BULKMAT1_FD_123175 | JGI IMG/M metagenome (GOLD analysis project Ga0163144, IMG submission 123175) | Freshwater microbial mat bacterial communities from Lake Vanda, McMurdo Dry Valleys, Antarctica - Oligotrophic Lake LV.19.BULKMAT1 | ecosystem: Environmental > Aquatic > Freshwater >...
CCGAGCAGGGTATCGGCGCCCATGAGGGCTGGCCCCGGGCCGTTGCTGCCATCGGCATACATGCCGAAGTTGTCGCGGGTCACGTAGTTGCTGTCCATGTTCATTCCTTGGGTGGTTGAAAGACGCTGCAGGCTGATTGCCGAGCAGCATCGCCACCGTATCGGCCCCGTCGAGCGCGGTCTGTGCGTTGGCCGACATGCGGCGTCGAGCCGGCGCGGTTCACTCGTGGCGCAGCGCCTCGATCAGGCCCATCCGCGCAGCACGCCTCGCGGGCACCTGGCCGAACAGAGCGCCGATGGCGGCGGAAAACACCACGGACAGCAGGTTGATGGTCGGGTCGCACGCGGAAGGCGCGCCCGTCGCACCGGCCAGGCCGTAGGACGCCACCGGCCGAGGACAACGCTCACCAGCCCACCGAGGGCCGACAGCACTTTCGAAGACGCGCCCGCGGTTCAGGGCGTACGCGGCGGTGCGTTCTTCAGTGCCGGGTCCTCGCCCTTCGAGTGGGATTCGCCGCGGCGCTCGGCATCGAACATCTCCACTTCTTCGACCGGAGTAGTGGGCTCGGCATCGCGAGCCGCGTCCTCGACTTGGCCAGACTCGACGAACGACTCCAGCGACGCACGGTGGCGGCGCGCCGCCTCGGTGTCGCCGGCGTCCAGCGCCAATTCCTGTTCGACCTCGGGCAGCGGGGTCTTGTAGTGGGGTTGCATGCAATCTCCTGGTCAGTCGATGGTCTGGCTGCGCGCAGGATCGCGCGCGCTCAGAGAGGCCCAGTGTTCGTGGCGGCGGGCAGGCTGTCTGTCGGCGGTTCGCCGCCCGTCCTGTCAGCCCGGGCCTACAGCCACCTGGGTGTTGGCCTGACCGGCTCGCATGGCGTCGATCTGAGCCGCCTCACGCCACGCGCTGACGCAGACGCTCCAGAAGCATGAGGGCCGCGGGTGCCGACGAGGCCGGGTTCTGGCCGGTGATCAGTTCACCATCGCAGACGACGTGCGGCTGCCAGTCCGCCGACTTGCTGTAGCGCCCACCCTGCGCGGTCAGCATGTCTTCAACCAGGAAAGGCACCACGTCGCTCAGGCCGGCAGCGCGCTCCTCGCTGTTGGCGAAGCCGGTCACCGCCCTGCCCGTCACGACCGGCGCACCATCGGCGGACTTGGCGTGGCGCAAGACACCCGGCGCATGGCACACGGCGACCACCGGTTTGCCGGCCGCAAGCGTGGATTCGATCAGCGCGATCGACAACCCGTCTTCGGCCAGGTCCCACAGCGGGCCATGCCCGCCAGGATAGAAAACGGCATCGAAGTCTCCGGCGTTCATGCCGTGCAGGGTGTGCGTTGCGGCGAGCGCGGCCTGCGCTGCCGGATCGGCCTTGAAACGGCGCGTAGCCTGGGTTTGCGAGGTCGCGGTATCGCTGGTCGGATCGAGCGGCGGCTGTCCGCCCAGCGGGGAGGCCAGCGTGACGACGGCGCCGGCGTCCTTGAACACGTAGTACGGCGCGACAAACTCCTCGAGCCAGAAGCCGGTCTTCTTGCCGGTGTTGCCCAGGGTCTCGTGCGACGTCAAAACCATCAGGATGTTCATGGCAGGGCGCTGGGCGAGAAGCTTGGAGGTGATGCAACATAGGACGAGCACACACCGCCGTCAGTGCGACAGCGCACAAAGGCACGGGCACGAAAGAGGCACGAAAGCAACACGGCGAGCGCCCTGTTGCGGCGCTGCGAGTTTTGGTTCGGCATCGCACAGACGATCCTTGGCCTGGCGTCTACAACCCAGGCTTCGCTGCAAAGCTTAAGCCCGCGGCCCCTCAAAGGAACCCCATGAAATCACCCCCTGCAATGCGCCTGCTGACGTTGGCCGCCCTCACCTGCCTGGCTGGCAGCCCCGCGCTGGCACAACAAGCTGGCGGCTACCCCTATGTTGGCCTGTCGGCCGGCAAGAGCACGCCTCAGTTCGACGAACGCGGCATGGCCAACAGCCTGCTGCCGCTCGGCGTGGGTCTGAGTTCGCTCACCGAAGACGAGCGCGGCAAGTCGTTCAAGCTGTTCGGCGGCTACCAGTTCAACCGAAACATCGCGCTCGAGACGGGCTACTTCAACCTCGGACAGTTCGGCTTCAATGCCAGCACAGCTCCGGCGGGCACCCTCGACGGCCGCGTCAAGGTGCACGGCTTCAATCTCGATCTGGTCGGTACGCTGCCCATGACCGAGCGCCTCTCAGCGCTGGCCCGCGTTGGCGCGCAGTATGCCAAGACCAGTGACAGCTTCACCGGCACTGGCGCCGCAGCGGCGTCCAGCCGGTCGCTCAGCGAGAGTGGCACCAAGCTCAAGCTGGGTGTCGGGTTGCAATACGAGTTCACCCCCTCGATGTGGCTGCGCGGCGAAGTCGAGCGTTACCGTCTCGCCGATGGCGTAGGCCGCTACGGCCACGTGAATGCGGCCACGCTGAGCCTGGTGTTCCCGTTCGGCCGCTCCGCCGCGCCGGCGCCGCGTCCGTTGGCTGCGGTTTATGTCGCTCCGCCGCCGCCGGCCGCGCCGCCGGTGATGGCACCACCGCCGCCGCCACCGGTCGTGGTGGTCGCGGCCCCGCCGCCGCCGCCAGCGCCACCGCCGGCCCCCCGGCGCGTGAGCTTCTCGGCCGAATCCTTGTTCGGGTTCGACAAATCGACGCTGCGCCCCGAGGGCATGGCCGCGCTGGACACCTTCTCCAGGGATCTGTCGGGCAGCCAATACGACGTGGTCAATGTGGAAGGTCACACCGACCGCATCGGCTCGACGGCCTACAACCAAAATCTGTCGATGGAGCGGGCCAATGCGGTCAAGAGTTATCTCGTCAGCAACGGCCGCCTCGACAGCAACAAAGTGTCGGCGCAAGGCAAGGGCGAGAGCCTGCCGACCACCAAGCCCGAAGACTGCAAGGGCAACACGCCGAATGCCAAGCTGATCGCGTGCCTGCAGCCCGATCGTCGCGTGGACATCGAAGTCGCCGGCACGCGCTGATCTGCGCAATCACCGGGGCCTGCCGCCATATGGCAGGCCTAGGCGAGCGCGCTGGCGTGGGCCATCAGTGCGCGCCTTTGAAGCTCGTGCTGCAGCGCGACCTCCCTGCGCACGATCATGGTTCGCCTGTAAATCTCGCGCTGCAGCGCGACTTCCCGGCGCACGGCTCGCAGATTGATCAGCCTGACTGCCACACCATCGCCAAGCCGGACGGCGGCGTGGCGCAGCACGTCGATGATGCAATGGTTGCGGTCGACAGGCTGCATGACAGCCTGGGCGGCGCCGAACTCGACAACCCGCCGGTACTGCTCGAACACCGCGCCGCGCCCGGGCAGACCCGCCAATACATCCACCAGCCGCTCGCCGACCAGGCCGCGCGCGCAGCCTCGAAGCAAGCGCGTCGCCTCCACGCTGGCGCTGTCCCACTCGAAGTCCACGATGTGAACGCCTTCACGCACGGCATGCAAGGTCATGAAGCCGGGCTGGGCCAGCGCACGCGCTGCGCGCAGGCGCCCCTCCAGACGCTTCAGATCGATCGGCGTGTCGTGCACAGGCTCCTCGACGGGCGGCCTGGAAAGGAGAAACGGGGCTTCGAAATCAGTGCGGCCGAAGCGTTTCAAAGTCGATTCAAGCATCCTGCCCCCAGCGTCGCCATACAAGGCCACTGGCGTGACCATAAGGACTGCGCAGCAGCCTGTCGGTACGCCATCGCACATGGCGGGGTCAGCGAAGCCATCGGCTTTGCCTAGGACAGCACCTACACGCCAGGGTGCGGTGTCCGACAGACAACGCGGCGCGAGCCGCCTAGCATCGACCCGTCGACTTGACGCGGTTTGCTACGGGCAAGGCCCGCTCCCCAGGTCGCACCCGTCAACCACTATTCCGTTCGGACGATCGTCCGGGCGGGCGGAGCTCACCATCTCACCCCGAAACCACCCCGCTCCGAACTGGAGCACCTCGACGTTCAGCAACCATGCCGACACCACGCCGATGGAGTTGTCTGCATTGGGGGAGCACCTCGGCCATTGCCAAATCGGCCATGGGCGCCTGGCCACCTTGCACTGCGCCCTCGAAACGATAAGCGGATACGTTGCGTCGCGCCTGGTGACAACTCTGGCGGCGGCGGCCCTGCTGATCGGTATCGCCTCGCTGGCGTTCTAGGCCATGGCGGCATCCGGCCTGCTGGGCCTGATACCGGCTTCGCCTCAGGCCCTGCGCGACATGCTCGACGGCGAGCGGGGCGTAGTCGCGCCACCGATCCGCTCGGAGATCTTCGGTCTGCTGCGCTTTGCACAACATGGTCGCAGCCTGGGCGAAACGCACCGCAGCGCGCTGACGCGCCCGCGCGGCGCGACCTTCTTTCCGCGCCTGCGCAGCAACATCCGCGCTCTGCGCGAGGCCCACCGCTACATCGGCGTGCAGGCCAGCACCGGCTACGACATCAGCCCGGCGGCCGAGTGGCTGCTGGACAACTTCCACTTGATCGAAGCGCAGTTGAAGAAGATCCACGAGGGCCTGCCGCGCAGCTACTTCCGCAGCTTGCCGATGCTGATCGACGAGCCCCTGGCCGGCCTGCCGCGCGTCTATGGGGTGGCCTGGGCCTTCGTCGCCCACACCGACGGCGCCTTCGACGAAGCGCTGCTGATGCAGTACCTCTGCGCCTACCAGGAAACCTGCGAACTCAAGCTGGCCGAGATGTGGGCCCTGCCGACCACCCTGCGCGTGTTGCTGATCGAGAACCTGCGCCGCCTGGCCGAACGCGTGGCCACCACCAAGGCCGCGCGCGAAGTCGCCAACCTGTGCTGCGACCGACTCGACACCTGCACGGTGGCTTCACTCTCAGAGATGCATGCGCTGCTCGAGCAACGCGGCGTCGGCCCCGTCTTCCTGAGCCAACTCGCGCAGCGCCTGCAAGACGGGCGTACCGCGGGTGACGGCAGCGACCGGGCCGAGCTGCACACCTGGCTGCGCACGGTCCTGCCCGATGTGGCCGCCCTGCAGGCGCAGCAGATCGCCGACCAGGCGGCCGACAACCTGAGCGTCAGCAATTCACTGACCTCGCTGCGCGCCATCGGCGACGCCGACTGGCCCGACATCGTCGCCCGCAGCAGCGCGCTGATGCGTCTGATGCTGACCTCGCCGCTGTTCGAGTCCGAACACCCGTCCACGCGCGACCAGAGCCTGCACGGCATCGAACGGCTGGCCCGGCGCAGTGGCCGCAGCGAAGGCGCAGTGGCGCAGACCCTGCTCGACCTGATGCGCGGCGCCGAGGGTGGCGCCCGTGCGGCCAGCCACTGGCTCGACGGCGCTGGCCGACCGGCCCTCGTGCAAGCGCTCGGCCTGGACGAGCGCCTGGCGCGCGCCTGGCGCGCGCTGGCGCCTCGCCTGCTCCTGCCCGGCTATCTGGGCCTGCTGCTGTTCTGCTCGCTGGGCCTGGTGGCCTGGATGTTGCTGCGGCACGCGGCCGGGTTGGCCACGACCCCAGCGCCCTGGGTCATCGGTATCGGGGTGGTGCTGATGCTGTGGCCAGCGTCGGAAGCGCTGGTCGCCATCATCAACCGGCTGGTCAGCGAATCGGCACATCCGCGAGCCTTGCCGCGGTTGGCGTTGATGGGCGGCATCCCGCCCGAGCACCGCGTGATGGTGGTCGTGCCGGCGATGTTGACCAGCGCGGCCTCGAGCCGCGCTCTGGTGCATCGGCTCCAATTGCACTACCTGGCAAATCCCGAGAAGCAGGCGCAGTTCGCGCTCCTGACCGACTGGGCCGATGCGCTGACCGCGCAGGCGCCGAATGACGATGCCTTGCTGGCCGAAGCAGTGCAAGAGCTCGCAGCGCTCAACGCGGCGCACCCGACCGACGCCGCTGCGCCGCGCTTCATCCTGTTGCACCGCGCACGCCGCTTCAGTGAGACCGAGCAGCGCTGGATCGGCTGGGAGCGCAAGCGCGGCAAGCTCGAGCAACTCGTCGCCGTTCTGGCCGGCGGCAGCCAAGCCGGGTTCCTGGATCTGGCCGAAAGCTCGCGCATCGCTCCGGGCACACGCTACATCGTGACGCTGGACAGCGACACCCAGTTGCCGCCCGGAAAATTGCGCGAACTGGTCGGCGTGGCCGCGCACCCGGACAACCAGCCCGAGCTTGGCGCCGACGGCCGCAGCGTGGTGCGCGGCTACGGCATCCTGCAGCCGCGGATCGTCACCCCGCTGCCGCCGCCGCACGACTTCACGCTCTTCCACTGGCTGTTCGCTGGCCAGTGCGGCATCGATCCCTATAGCGCCGCCAGCTCAGAGGTTTATCAAGACCTGTTCGGCGCCGGCAGCTTCACCGGCAAAGGCCTGCTCAATGTGCGCGCGATGCACGCCGTGCTGGCCGGCCACCTGCCAGAAGGCCTGGTGCTGAGCCACGACCTGGTTGAAGGGGCGATGGCGCGCTGCGCTGCGGTCACCGACATCACGATCATCGAAGACGCACCCTTCCATGCCGACGTGGCGATGTGGCGCATACACCGCTGGATGCGCGGCGACTGGCAGTTGCTGCCGATCCTGTTGCAGCCGCGGCGCTACCCCTTGCAGGCCATCGACCGCTGGAAGATGATCGACAACCTGCGCCGCTCGCTGGTCGCGCCAATGTCACTGGCGCTGTTGCTGTGGGCCCTGGTGACCGACTTCGTCTCGCCCACCGCCGCCCTGCTGCTGGTGCTGGCCGCCTACGCGGCCGGGCCATTGATGGGCGCGGTGGCGGGTTTTTCCCCCAGCCGCGACGACCTGGCCAAGCGCCACTTCTATCGCCAGGCGGTGGCCGATCTGGCCCGCGTGATGTGGGCCGGCCTATGGCAATTAGCCCAGCTCCTGCAGCAGGCCTTGATGGCGGTGGACGCGATCGTGCGCGCCCTCTACCGCATGCTTTTCAGCCGCCGCCACCTGCTGCAGTGGACCACCGCCGCTGCGGTGCAGGCTTCGGTGAAGACCGAGTTCACCGCCCTGTTGCGCCGACATGGCAGCCTGCCGTTGGTAGCGACCGCACTGCTCGGCGGCCTCCTTGCGGCGGGCACGCCCACCCCGCTGCTGGCCAGCGTGCTGTGTGGATTGTGGGCCGCCTCACCGCTCTGGACCTGGTGGGTCAGCCGGCCGCGGCCGCCGCGCAAGGACGACGCGCTGCCGCCCGTCGACCAGGCCTACCTGCATGCCATCGCACGCGATACCTGGCGCTTCTTTGAGCGCTGTGTCGGGCCCGAGGACCGCCATCTACCGCCCGACAACCTGCAAATTCTGCCGTACGACGCGTTGGCGCACCGAACCTCGCCGACCAACATCGGCCTGTACCTGCTCAGCGCGGCTTGCGCCAAGGCCTTCGGCTGGATCAGCACCGACGAGTTGTTGACGCGCCTCGAAGCCACGCTGGCCACGCTGACCACGCTGCAACGCCACCGCGGCCACTTCCTCAACTGGTACGACACCCAGAGCGGCGCGCCGCTGCTGCCGATGTATGTGTCCACGGTGGACAGCGGCAACCTGACCGGGCACCTGCTCGCGGTGGGGCAGGCCTGTCGCGAGTTGGCGCGCGCGCCGCAGGACGAAGCCACGTTGCAGCGCCTGAACCACGTCGCACGCGAGTGCGAGCAGCTCGCCTGGGCCGCGGACTTCGCTTTTCTGTACCACCGCAAACGCCATCTGTTCCACATCGGCTACCGCGTGGCCGAGCAGGAGCTCGATGCCGGCTTCTACGACCTGCTGGCGTCGGAATCGCGCCTGACGAGCCTGCTGGCCATCGCCAAGGGCGATGTGCCGGTGAGCCATTGGGCCTCGCTCGGGCGGCCCTTCTATGCCGTCGGCCAGCGCGCTGGCCTGCGTTCATGGTCGGGCTCGATGTTCGAGTACCTGATGCCCACCCTGGTGCTCGACGAGCCGCACGGCAGCGTCCTGCGCGATGCCTGCCATGCCGCCCTGCGCGAGCAGATGGATCATGCCCGGGCGCATGGCGTGCCCTGGGGCATTTCGGAATCGGCTTACGCCGGGCGCGACCACACCCTCGCCTACCAGTACGCACCGCAGGGCGTGCCGAGACTGGCGCTGCGCCGCACGCCACCCGATGAGCTGGTGATTGCGCCCTATGCCACCGCGCTGGCGGCGCAAATCGCCGCGCATGGCGCCTGCGTCAACTTCGCCGCACTTCAAATGCTGCGCGCGCGCGGCGATCTGGGCTTCATCGAAGCGATCGATTTCACGGCCTCGCGGCAGACCGGCGGCGAAGTCTCGACCCCCGTGGCCACCTTCATGTCGCACCACCAGGGCATGACCATCGTGGCCCTGGCCAACGTGCTGCTGGACGGCGTGGTGCGGCGCTGGGGCATGGCCGACCCGCACATCGAAGCCGTGGCCTCTTTGCTGCACGAGCGTGCGCCGCGCGAGGTCTCGCTGCTCGACGCACCGCCCTCGGGTCCACCACTGCTGGCGCTGCAACGTCGTGCGCCGGGCCTGCTGCGCGAAGTGCTGCCCGGCGGCGCCGCATTGCAACCGACCCATATGCTGGGTAACGGCCGCTACAGCGTGACGCTGCGCGCCAACGGCGCCGGTACCAGCCGCTGGGGCGCCAGCGGCATCACACGTGGCCGCGACGACGCGCTGCGCGACGCCCACGGCAGCTTCTTCTACCTGCGCTGGGACCAGCAGCCACAGCCGGTGTCGATCACCCAGCACCCGGCCCCGGACCCGGCGGCGCACTACCGAAGCATCTACCACGCCGACCGCGTCTGCTTCGACGCCGCCTGGCCCGAATTGCAGGCCCACACCACGGTCTGGGTCAGCCCGGAAGACGACATCGAGTTCCGCCGCGTCGAGTTGCGCAACCTGAGTGATCGCGTGCTCGACATCGAGCTGATGTCGGCCTTCGAGGTGACGCTGTCCGACCCGCGCGCCGACGAAGCCCACCCCGCCTTCGGCAACCTGTTCGTGCGCGCGCAGTGGCTCGCCGCGCACCAAGCGCTGCTGTTCGAACGCAAGCCACGGCTGGCCAGCGAGCAGGGCCTGCAGGCGGCTCACTTTCTGGCCGACAGCGACGCCCAGGTGGTCAGCGTACGCGTCCAGACTGACCGCCAACGCTGGCTCGGCCGCAACCGCGCCCCGAATCAGCCGCTGGCCTCGTTCGACACCTTGCCCCCGGTAGCCGCTGCTGCGACGGGCGATGGCGTCGAAGGCGCCAACACCCTGCTCGACACCGGACTGGACCCGGTCTGCGCACTATCGGTACGCCTGCGCATCGCAGCGCAGGGCAAGGCCGAGTTGACCTTCGCCACCGCTGCCTCGGACAACGGCGAGACCCTGCGCGCAGTGATCGACAAGTACCGCCAACCCAGCCATGTCCAGCGCGCCTCGCTGATGTCGGCCACGCTGAGCGGCATCCGCCTGCGCGCGCTGCGCATCAGCGCCGAGAACTTCGCTGCGATCCAGAGCCTGACGACGCCCCTGGTGTTGAGTCTGACCCGGCCGCAGAACACTGCGCTGGCCGGGGGCTCGCCCGCTGGCGTGTGCGACCCGCGCTTGCTGTGGCGCTTCGGCATTTCGGGCGACCGGCCGATCATCCTGGTCGCGGCCGGCGTGACCCAGGGCCTGGGCCTGCTGCGCTCGCTGGCCCAGGCGCTGCGCCTGTGGGCCTGGGGCGGCGTGGCATGCGACCTGGTGGTGGTGAATGCCGAACCGGCCTCCTACCAGATGGCCTTGCAACATGAGATCGCGGTGCTGCGCGAGCGCCACGGCGTCGATGGCGGGGCCGACGCCAGCCTGCACGGTCCGTCCACCACCGGCCTGCATGTGCTGCGCACCGACGAGTTGTCGGCCGATGAATTGAGCACCCTGCAATGCCTGGCGCGCGTGCGCCTGCGGGCCGATGGCCGGCCGCTGACGCACCACGTGCAGGAGTGGTGCGAGCTGCACGAAGAGGCCTTCGAGTTGCGTCACGACACCTCGACAGCGGTGGTGGCGCTGGCCGCCGTGGGCACCAGCGCACCGCCGCCATCCGTCGGCACGTTCGTGCCGTTGACAGGCGAGTTCGGCTTCACGGTCGGCAGCGCCCTTCGACCGCTGCGGCCCTGGGTCAACGTCATGGCCAATGCGGATTTCGGGACCCAGTTGTCGGAGGCCGGTGGTGGCTACACCTGGGCCCGCAACAGCCGGCTGAACCAGCTCACCGCCTGGTCCAACGACCCAGTGGCCGACCCGCCCGGCGAATGGTTCCTGCTGCAGGATCGGCGCAGCCGCCAGACCTGGAGCGTGACGCCTTCGGCTTGGGGCGCGGCAGCCGCTGATGGTGATACGGGCGATGAGGGCGCGGGCTACCAGGTCACGCATGGCCAGGGCAGCAGCCGCATTCGTCACCGCCGCGGCCAGGTTGAAATTACGGTGACGTGGTGCGTCGACGCCGCCACATCGGTCAAGCAGGTGCGACTGCATATCGCCAACCGCGGCACGCGCACGCTGCACTGGCGTGCGGTGGGCATCGCCGAGTGGATGATGGGGGCCCATCGTACTGACCGCAGCACCGTGCACACGGCACTGCACCGCCAGCGCCTGCCCGGACACAAACTCACGGCGCTGCTGTGCACGCAGCGCAACCGCTCGGCCGGCTTTGGCGACGGGACCGCCTTCCTGGCCATCGCCGGTGGCACCGACGAAGTCGAAGACTGGACCTGCGACCGGCGCGAGTGTTTCGACGCCCGCGGCAGCCTGGTCGTGCCCGACCACTTCGGCCAGCGCAGCGGCAGCGGCCTGGACCCCTGCGCGGCGCTGTCGTCGAAGTTGACGGTGCCCTCCGGCGAAAGCGCCGAGCGGGTCTTTCTGCTCGGCTACGCCGACAGCCCCGACGCGGCGCGCCAGCTCGCGGCGGTGGCAGCCACCACCTCGGCCACCACGCGCAGCGCCCAGGTGCGTCAGCATTGGGACCGCTTGCTCGGCGCCACCACCGTGCAGACGCCCGACCCGCTGTTCGATGCCATGGTCAACCGCTGGCTGCTGTACCAGACCGTGTCGTGTCGCCTCTGGGCCAAGGCGGGCTTCTACCAGGCCGGCGGTGCCACGGGATTCCGCGACCAGTTGCAGGACGCGATGGCGCTGACCTGGGCCGCACCCGAGATGCTGCGCGAGCAGATCGTGCTCGCCGCGTCGCGCCAGTTCCCCGAAGGCGATGTGCAGCATTGGTGGCACAGCCCCGGCGGTGCCGGCGTGCGCACGCATTTCTCCGACGACCTGCTGTGGCTGGCGCATGCCACGTTGCATTACCTGCGCGCCACCGGCGATGCCACCCTGCTCGAGCAGCGCGTGCCCTTCCTCGACGGCGCAGCGATTCCCGAAGGCGCCGAAGATGCGTACTACATACCGAGCGTCAGCGCCGAAGAGGCCAGCGTGTACGAGCATGGCGCGCGTGCCATCGACCGCAGCCTGCGCACGGGCGAGCATGGCCTGCCGTTGATGGGCAGCGGCGACTGGAACGACGGCATGAATCGCGTCGGTATCGAAGGTCGCGGCGAGTCGGTCTGGCTGGGCTGGTTCCTGTACCGCCTGGTGGGAGAGTTCGCGCCGCTGGCGCTGGCCCGCGGCGAGACGGCGCGGGCGCACCGTTGGCAGCAAGCCGCGCAGGGCTGGGCACTGGCCTTGAACAGCGCAGCCTGGGACGGCCAGTGGTTCAAGCGCGCCTTCTTCGACGACGGCACGCCGCTCGGGTCGCACACCAACGCCGAGGCCCGCATCGACCTGATCGCGCAGGCCTGGGCTGTGCTGTCGCAGGGCGCGCCGCCGGCCTTGCAGCGCATCGCGCTGGCCGCGATGGAAGAGCATCTGGTCGACAAGGAGGCTGGGTTGATCCGCCTGCTCGACCCGCCGTTCGTGAATGCGGTGCCGAGCGCAGGCTACATCCAGGCCTATCCGCCAGGCGTGCGCGAGAACGGCGGTCAGTACTCGCACGGCGGCGTATGGGCGTTGATGGCGCAGGCCGAGTACGCGCGGGCGAACGGCCTTGCGCCCGACCAGCGCGACAGCGTCTACCGCTACTTCAACTACCTGAACCCGGCGCAGCGCGCGTCGCATCCGACGCAGGCTGCGGCCTACGCCATCGAGCCGTACGTGATGGCTGGCGATGTCTACACGCAGCCGCCCTATGTGGGCCGCGGCGGCTGGAGTTGGTACACCGGCGCTGCGGCCTGGATGCACCGCGCCGCGATCGAATCAATCTTCGGCTTGCGCCTCGACGCCGAAACGCTGTCACTCGACCCGTGCCTGCCATCGCATTGGCCGCGCGCCGAGTTGACGCTGCAACGGGACGGACGGCGCATGCGCTTCATCCTGTTGCGTGGCGATGCATCCGCCGCACTGACCGCGGCAGCACCGCTGCAAGCGGTGCTGCTGCACCGCGGCGAACAGTTGAGCTGGCTGGTCCTGCCCGCAGCGTCTTGTTTCGTGATGGCACTGGCGCCCGAAACCCGCATGCCTCCCGCGCCTGCGCCTCTGTCAGCCGTCGTGTCGCCCTGAACGTGCACGGGCGACGCGGCGTCGTCCTACAAGCACAGGTGCTTGGCGCCGATGGCTGGCGCGGCCCGGTCTTCCTACAGTCAAGGCGTCGACTCGGTGCGCCATCGCACAAAGCCAGCGCCGCCAACCAGGATCCCGTTATGGCCAAGAAGAACGAACCCAGCAACATCACCGCCCTGCCTGCGGCCGAGACCAAGCCGATGCGCTTGAACGAAGCGGCGCTCGACGCAGCCCGGCGTAGCCTGGACCAGGGCGCGGTGACGCCGAGCTATGGCCCCTGGCGTGAAGACATCATCCAGTTGCTCAACGATTCGTTGGCCACGGAACTGGTTTGCGTGCTGCGCTACAAGCGTCACCACTTCACCGCCGAAGGTCTGGCCTCGCCGAAGATCGCCGAGGAGTTTCTGGTCCATGCGAACGAAGAGGCCAGCCACGGTGACCGCCTGGCCCAGCGTATCGTGCAGCTTGGCGGCGAACCCGATTTCTCGCCCGATTCGTTGAGCGGGCGCAGCCACGCGGCGTACGACGATTCGACCGATCTGAAAGCCATGATCAAGGCCAACCTGATCGCCGAGCGCGTGGCCATCGAGGCCTACAGCCAGCTGATTGCCTTGATCGGCGACAAGGACTCGACCACCCGGCGCCTGCTCGAGGACATCCTCGCCGACGAACAGGAACACGCCGACGAGCTGAGAGATTGGCTCGCCGCCGACTGAGTTCCCTCAACCCCCAAACCACCTCATTACCCCTGGAGATTCAAAATGAACGCACGCACCCCATTCCTCGCCGCCGCCGCGGCCATTGTCTTGATCACCTCGGGCTGCGCCGTCACGCGCGGCCAGGAAACCGTGGGCGCCTATGTCGATGACGCCGCGATCACCACCAAGATCAAGGCCCGCTTCATCGAGAACAAGGAAGTCGATACGCTCAGCATCAAGGTCGAGACACTCAACGGCACCGTGATGCTGTCGGGTTTCGCCAAGAACGCCACCGAGAAGTCGACTGCTGAAACGCTGGCACGCAAGACCGAGGGTGTGAGGATGGTCAAGAACGAGATCGCCATTCGCCCCTGAGCCAGTCGCACGTCTGCGCTACCTATCCTCAACCCGACCGTAAAGGAAACCACATGAACTGGGACCAGATTCAAGGCAATTGGAAACAAGTGACCGGCCAAGCCAAGGAGCAATGGGGCAAGCTGACCGACGACGACCTGGATGTCGTCGCCGGTCGCCGCGACCAACTCGCCGGCAAGATCCAGGAACGCTACGGCGTAGCCAAAGACGAGGCCGAGAGGCAACTCGCCGAGTGGCAACGCAACGCCAGCGATTCGTGGTTCAAGAAGTCGCCGCACAAGACCCCGATCTGAAGCAAGCCAGGCCCGCTCGCCCTGCCGGTGCCGGAGGATGAGCGGGGCCGCCCGATCAATCAGTCAAGTCGACTTCGGGATGCTTGACGATCGTGACGGGCACCCTGGCCGCATGCAGTACGGCCAGCGAGACCGAGCCGAGTAGCGCACCGCGCAATGCGCCCATGCCCCGTGCGCCGATGATGATGGCGTCGCAGCCATGTCGTTCGGCGATCTCGATCAATGTGCTAACCGGAAAGCCGGAAGCGATCTCCCGCTCATAAGGCTCGTCCGCGGCCCTGAACAGCGCCTCGGCACCCTCCAGCGCGTGCGCCCCAGCGGCATCGCTGGCGCGAGCCAGCACGTCGGCATCCGGAGCCAGCACCATCTCGTACAAGTACGTCGGGTCCTGCACGGTGGCCAGCACGAAGCTGGCCTTCATGCCGTCACGGCGCAGCTGCAAGGCATGGCGCACGGCGTCCAGCGCGGGCGCGGAGCCGTCAACGGGGACAAGGATTTTCATAGGTCAACTCCGGGTGGCTTGACGCACCTGCGGTCTTGCCTTGCGGTCGGCCCCCCACGCGCGCGTGGCGAGCTGACTGCGCAAACCTCGCCACCAGGGTCCGCGGCGACGCGCTCGGGCTGTGACTTGTTCATCAGGACGTGGCGTTGAAAGTGGGGAGGTGCATGCGCTATCTTGACCCCCCGGCGCGGGCCCGCTTTGAGGCAGATCAAGCTCGATCGCTCCTGGCTCTGCATCATTCAGGCTCGTCGCGCCGCGATCGCCTGCCCGCAGGTTGCCGCATTGTGCCCACGACCCGACTGGCCTGCCCATGAGCATTCGCAACCTCGACCACCTGTTCGACCCGGCCTCGGTGGCGGTCTTCGGCGCGTCGCAGCGCGCGGCCAGCGTGGGGGCCAGGGTCTGGGCGAACCTGCAGGGTGGCGCGTTCAAGGGGGCCCTGTATGCGGTCAATCTGAAGCGTCACGCGCTCGAAGGGCACACTGTCTATGCACGCGCGGCCGATTTGCCGTCGGCTCCCGAGCTGGCCGTGATCTGCACGCCTGCCGCCACCGTGGCGGGGCTGATCGGCGAGTTGGGCGCGCTCGGAACGCGTGCTGCGGTGGTTCTGACCGCCGGGCTGGACGCTGCGCAGAAGAGCGCCATGCTGGCCGCCGCGCGTCCTCACCTGCTGCGCATCCTGGGGCCCAACTGCATCGGTCTGCTGGCACCGCACATCGGCTTGAATGCCAGCTTCGCGCACACCGATGCCGGGGCCGGCGAACTGGCCTTCGTTTCCCAATCGGGGGCGCTGGTGACCACGATGCTCGACTGGGCGCGCGCCCGAGCCATCGGCTTCTCGCACTGCGTGTCGCTGGGCGAGCACGCCGACGTCGACTTCGGCGACATGCTCGACTACCTGGCCAGCGACCCAAAGACGCGGGCGATCCTGATGTACATCGAGTCCATCGAGTCGCCGCGAAAGTTCATGTCGGCGGCACGCGCTGCGGCGCGCAACAAGCCGGTGATCGTGGTCAAAGCCGGTCGTTCGGAGCCGGGCCAGCGCGCGGCCGCCTCGCACACCGGCGCCCTGGCCGGCTCCGATCTGGTGTACGACGCAGCCATCGTGCGCGCCGGCATGCTGCGTGTGGATACGTTGCAGCAGTTGTTCCTGGCCGCCGAGACGTTGACGCGTTTTCGCACCAACCGGTGCGAACAACTCACCATCCTCACCAACGGTGGCGGAGCCGGTGTGATGGCTGCCGACGCGGCGGCGCATGCCGGGGTGAGGCTGGCCGATCTGGGCCAGGCCTCGTTGCAACGACTGAATGCGCTGCTGCCCGCCAACTGGTCTCACGGCAACCCGGTCGATATGATCGGCGACGCCCCCGTGGAGCGCTATGTGCAGGCGCTGCAGGTCTTGAATGACGACCCCGCGGCCGGCGCCGTGCTGTTCATCCACGCCCCCACGGCGATCGTGCCGAGCGCCGACATCGCGCGCGCGCTGGTACCGCTCGCAACCCAGCCCACGCCGCGCCTGATGGCTTGCTGGCTCGGAGAGGCAGCCGTGGCCGAGGCACGCCAGATCTTTCAGGACGCAGGCATCGCCGGTTACCCGACACCCGAAGAAGCGGTGCGCGCGTTTTCGATGCTCGTGACCTACCGCCGCAACCAGGCCGAGCTGATGGAGGCGCCAGGAATCGTGTCGTCGAGCGCGGCGTCAAACCGATCGTCTGGCCACGGCGCCGACACAGCCGCCGTGCACACGCTGGTGCAAAAGGTGCTGGCCGAGGGCCGCGAAACGCTCACCGAGCCCGAAGCCAAGGCGGTCCTCAGCGCCTACGGCATTGCCGTGGTGGCCACCCGCAGCGTCGGCCCGCTGCCGATGGCTGCCGTCGGCGCGGCCGAGGCGATCGGGTTTCCGGTGGTCTTGAAGATCCTGTCGGCCGACATCTCGCACAAGTCAGACGTCGGTGGCGTGGCGCTGAACCTGGACAACGCTGGCGCGGTGCACGAGGCCGCGCAGGCCATGCTCGCGCGCACACGGCAGGCCCGGCCCGACGCCCGTATCGACGGCTTCACCGTGCAGGCGATGGTGCGGCGCAGCCATGCGCACGAGTTGATCGTCGGCGCCAGCGTCGACAGCGTGTTCGGCCCGGTGATCCTGTTCGGCCAGGGCGGCACGTCGGTCGAGGTGGTGGCCGACCGCGCGGTGGCCCTGCCGCCCCTCAACGCCACGCTGGCCCGCGCACTGGTGCAGCGCACCCGCGTGGCCAAGCTCCTCAAGGGGTTCAGGGATACGCCAGCGGCTGACCAGGCGGCCCTGCATGCGGTGCTGGTCGCGATATCGCAGCTGCTGGCCGACGTGGCGCAAGTTGCTGAGCTGGACATCAACCCGCTGATCCTCAACCACCAGGGCGCCATCGCCCTGGATGCGCGAATCCGCGTCAGTGGCGCGGCGCCGGCCGGTGCGCGGAACTTCGCCATCCGCCCCTACCCCGAACAGCTGGTCGAGACCGTCGCCTGGCGGGAACACGCCCTGACGTTGCGGCCGATCCGGCCCGAAGACGAGGCCCAGCACTTGGCGTTCCTGGCACGCCTCGATCCCGCCGACCTGCGGATGCGCGTGTTCTACAGCCGGCGCAGCATCGAACGCAGCGAACTGGCGCGGCTGACACAGATCGACTACGAGCGCGAGATGGCCATCCTGGCAGTGGCCCCGGGCCCAGATGGCGTGGAGCAGACGCTGGGCGTCGCGCGCGCCGTCGCCGACCCCGACAACAACGACGCCGAGTTCGGCATCATCGTGCGCTCCGACCTCAAGGGCACGGGGCTGGGCCGCGTGCTGATGCACAAGCTGATCCGCACCCTGCGAGAGCACGGCACGCGGCGGCTGGTGGCAACGGTGCTGGCGCAGAACCAGCGCATGCTGACGCTGGCGCGCGAACTGGGCTTTGTGCAGAGTCGGCCCGGGTCTGCGGGCGCTACGCGTGAGATTCATCTCATGCTGCAGCCCACCGAGGTGAGAGCCACTCCGCTATCAGCCTTGGCGGACTGCGATGGCACGGGAGCGGTCTTGTGAGCGCTTGAACGCCGTCAGGGCAACCGCCGGCAGCGCGAGCGCGGCTGCGCCCGAAGCGGCCAGCTTCACCACGGCACCGCGTGCGGCGCGCAGGCGGAAAGCAGGCGGCGGAAGAGCTCGAGCACGTCCGGCCGGTCATCGACAAGCAGCACGGCGATGCCTTTGCATCTCGCGTCGCCCCAAGGCGCCCGAAGCCAACGACGCCCAGATCAAGTTCGGCCTGTCCGGTAGCGTTGGGTTTCGGCATTGCCCGCTGGCCTGGCGAGGCTCGAAAAATCGATCAACAGGGACCCCACGGGCGACCTGATTGGCGGCCGATCTCAACCACACGAATCGACCCAGCGGGTGCGGCGTTCCCGCCGACGAGCCTGGCCTCGCTCAGCCGTGCCGGGCGCATCAAGACTTGCACCACTGCAAATCCGCGGGTCCGAATGCCGCCCTGGCGGTCAGGCAGGCGCTCGCCGTTGCGTAGGAAGTGTCCTACATCAAAGGGGGAGCTTTGGTGCGAAACTTTTGCCACTGCGGGCCCGCGTGGCGCGCCGGTGCAAGCCCGACCAGACCTGGAGTAGTCGCAAATGGATCACGTCACCCCGCAACTGCTCAAGCAGAGAAACAAGAACGGCACCAGCGCGGTTGCGGTCCCGTCAGTGCGCTACGAGGGCCAGAACGGGGCCCAGAACGCAGCCCATCACGGAGCCCAGGGTGGCGCCGGCGAAGCGCGGTCGCTCAGTCTCCTGGCGGCGATGACGGCGTTCTTGGACGGCGACTTCGACGCCCGGCTGCCGTCGGACTGGTCGGGCACCGACGGCCGCATCGCCGAGGCCTTCAATCGCACCATCGGCAACGCGCAGCGCGTCACCCGGGAAGCCGACCGTCTGCGCACGACGGTGGGCAAGGAAGGGCGGCTCTCGCAGCGGATGGCGCTGCCCGGCGCCGTCGGCAGCTGGGCCGAGCAAGTGGACTCGCTCAACACCCTGATGGACGACCTGGTGCGGCCGACGAACGATATCGCGCGCACCATCGGCGCCGTCGCCAAGGGCGACCTCGGCCAGTCGATGGACCTGCAGATCGATGGCCGCGCGCTCAAGGGTGAGTTCCTGCGCTCGGCAAAACTGGTCAACACGATGATCGAGCAACTCTCGGTCTTCACCTCCGAAGTGACTCGGGTGGCGCGCGAAGTCGGCACCGAAGGCAAGCTGGGTGGCCAGGCCAAGGTCAAGGGCGTGTCGGGGGTCTGGAAGGACCTGACCGACTCGGTGAACCAGATGGCAGGCAATCTGACGGCGCAGGTTCGCAACATCGCGGAAGTGACGATCGCGGTGGCCAACGGCGACCTGTCCAAGAAGATCACGGTGGACGTGCGCGGCGAAATCCTGCAGCTGAAGGAGGCCACCAATACGATGGTCGACCAGTTGCGCTCGTTCGCCTCGGAAGTGACGCGGGTGGCGCGCGAAGTCGGCACCGACGGCCGGCTCGGCGGCCAGGCGGTTGTGCCCGGCGTGGCCGGCACCTGGAAGGACCTGACCGACTCGGTCAATTCGATGGCCAACAACCTCACCTCACAGGTGCGCAACATCGCGACGGTGACGACGGCGGTGGCGCGCGGCGACCTCTCGCGCAAGATCACGGTGGACGTGAAGGGCGAGATCCTCGAGCTCAAGGAAACCATCAACACGATGGTGGACCAGTTGAACGGTTTCTCGTCCGAGGTGACCCGCGTGGCGCGCGAGGTCGGCACCGAAGGCAGGCTCGGTGGCCAGGCGCAGGTGCCCGGCATCGCCGGCACCTGGAAGGATTTGACCGACTCGGTGAACTCGATGGCGAACAACCTGACGTCGCAGGTTCGCAACATCGCGACGGTGACCACCGCCGTGGCTCGCGGCGACCTCTCGTCCAAGATCACGGTGGAGGTGAAGGGTGAAATCCTGGCGCTGAAGGAAACCATCAACACCATGGTGGACCAGTTGAACGGGTTCGCCTCGGAAGTGACGCGGGTGGCTCGAGAAGTGGGCACCGAAGGCAAGCTGGGCGGCCAGGCCCAGGTACCTGGCGCGGCCGGCACCTGGAAGGACCTGACCGACAACGTCAACTTCATGGCCTCCAACCTGACGGGCCAGATGCGCAACATCGCCGACGTGACGACGGCGGTGGCCAACGGCGACCTGTCCAAGACCATCACGGTGGACGTGAAGGGCGAAATCCTGGAACTGAAGAACACCATCAACACGATGGTGGACCAGCTCAATGGCTTCGCATCCGAAGTGACGCGGGTGGCGCGCGAAGTGGGCACCGAAGGCAAGTTGGGCGGCCAGGCGCAGGTGCCTGGCGTCGCCGGCACCTGGAAGGATTTGACGGACAGCGTGAACTTCATGGCGTCCAACCTGACCGGCCAGGTGCGCAACATCGCCGAAGTGACGACAGCCGTCGCGCGGGGCGACCTGTCCAAGAAGATTACCGCCGACGTGCGCGGCGAGATTCTCGAACTGAAGAACACCATCAACACCATGGTGGACCAGCTCAACGGCTTTGCCGGCGAGGTCAGCCGGGTGGCGCGCGAGGTTGGAACCGAAGGCGCGCTGGGCGGCCAGGCGCAGGTGCTGGGCGTGGCCGGCACCTGGAAGGATTTGACCGACAACGTGAACTCGATGGCGTCGAACCTGACGGCGCAGGTGCGAAACATCGCCGACGTCGCGACCGCGGTTGCGAACGGGGATCTGTCCAAGAAGATCACGGTGGACGTGAAGGGCGAGATTCTCGAACTGAAGAACACGCTCAACACGATGGTGGACCAGTTGAACGGCTTCTCGTCGGAAGTGACGCGGGTGGCGCGCGAGGTCGGCACCGAAGGCAAACTGGGCGGCCAGGCAGCCGTGCCGGGCGTGGCCGGGACCTGGAAGGATCTGACCGACTCGGTGAACTCGATGGCGAACAACCTGACCTTGCAGGTTCGCAACATCGCGAAGGTGACCACCGCCGTGGCTCGCGGCGACCTCTCGTCCAAGATCACGGTCGAGGTGAAAGGCGAAATCCTGGAGCTGAAGAACACCATCAACACCATGGTGGACCAGTTGAACGGCTTCGCCTCGGAAGTGACGCGGGTGGCGCGCGAAGTGGGCACCGAAGGCAAGCTGGGCGGCCAGGCCCAGGTACCTGGCGTGGCCGGCACCTGGAAGGACCTGACCGACAACGTCAACTTCATGGCCTCCAACCTGACGGGCCAGGTGCGCAACATCGCCGACGTGGCGACGGCCATTGCGCGAGGCGACTTGTCGCGCAAGATCACCGTGGAGGTGAAGGGCGAAATTCTTCAGCTCAAGCAGACCATGAACACCATGGTCGATCAGCTCAACGCATTCGCCGGCGAGGTCAGCCGGGTGGCGCGCGAAGTGGGTACCGACGGCAAGCTGGGCGGGCAGGCCGCGGTGGAAGGCGTGGCCGGCACCTGGAAGGACCTGACCGACAACGTCAACTCGATGGCGAACAACCTGACCGGCCAGGTGCGCAACATCGCGGAAGTGACGATCGCGGTGGCCAACGGCGACCTCTCCAAGAAGATCACGGTGGACGTGCGCGGCGAAATCCTGGAGCTGAAGGAGACCATCAACACCATGGTCGATCAGCTGCGGTCGTTCGCCGCCGAAGTAACGCGTGTCGCGCGCGAGGTGGGCTCGGACGGGAAGCTGGGCGGCCAGGCCCAGGTGCCCGGCGTGGCCGGCACCTGGAAGGACCTGACCGACAACGTGAACTCGATGGCCTCCAACCTGACCGGCCAGGTGCGCAACATCGCCGAGGTGACCACGGCGGTTGCGCGCGGCGACCTGTCCAAGAAGATCACGGCCGACGTGCGCGGTGAAATCGCGGAGTTGAAGAACACCATCAACACCATGGTGGACCAGCTCTCGGCCTTCGCCTCCGAGGTGACGCGAGTCGCGCGCGAGGTCGGCACCGAAGGCAAGCTCGGTGGCCAGGCAGCCGTGCCCGGGGTCGCCGGTACCTGGAAGGACCTGACCGACAACGTGAACTCGATGGCCTCGAACCTGACGGGCCAGGTGCGCAACATCGCCGAGGTGACCATCGCGGTGGCCAATGGCGACCTGTCCAAGAAGATCACGGTGGACGTGCGCGGCGAGATCCTGCAGCTGAAGGAAACCATCAACACCATGGTGGAGCAGCTGCGCTCCTTTGCCTCGGAAGTGACGCGGGTGGCGCGAGAAGTGGGAACCGAAGGCCGGCTCGGTGTGCAGGCGGTGGTGCCGGGCGTCGCCGGCACCTGGAAGGACCTGACCGACTCGGTCAACACCATGGGCGCCAACCTGACATCGCAGGTGCGCAACATCGCCGAAGTGACGACGGCCGTCGCGCGCGGCGACCTGAACCGCAAGATCACGGTGGACGTGAAGGGCGAGATCCTGGAGCTGAAGAACACCATCAACACGATGGTGGACCAGCTCAACTCCTTTGCCGGCGAAGTGACGCGGGTGGCGCGCGAGGTGGGCACAGAAGGCAAGCTGGGCGGCCAGGCGCAGGTGAGCGGCGTGGGCGGCACCTGGAAGGACCTGACCGACAACGTGAACTTCATGGCCTCCAACCTGACGGAGCAGGTGCGCGGCATCGTCAAGGTGGTGACCGCGGTGGCCAACGGAAATTTGACCCAGCGCCTGACGGTGCAGGCCAAGGGTGAGGTGGCGGCGCTGGCCGACACCATCAACGGCATGACCGACACGTTGGCGACCTTTGCCGACCAGGTGACCAACGTGGCGCGCGAGGTGGGCGTGGACGGTCGTCTCGGCGGCCAGGCCAACGTGCCGGGCGCGGCCGGCACCTGGAAGGACCTGACCGGCAACGTGAACCTGCTGGCCAACAACTTGACGACCCAGGTGCGCGCCATCGCCGAAGTGGCAACCGCGGTGACCAAGGGCGATCTGACGCGGGCGATCCAGGTGGACGCCAAGGGCGAGGTGTCCGAGCTCAAGGACAACATCAACACGATGATCTCGAACCTGCGCGAGACCACCGAGAGCAACCGCGAGCAGGACTGGCTCAAGACCAACCTGGCCCGCTTCACCGGTATGTTGCAGGGCCAGCGCGAGCTGAGCACCGTCGGCCAGCTGCTGCTGTCGGAACTGGCGCCGCTGGTCAACGCGCACCAGGGCACGGTCTATCACTACCGCGGCGGCGAGGAGGCGGTCGGCGACCTGGCGCTGCTGTCCAGCTATGCGCAGACCGGGAAGATGCGGCTGGCCACCCGCATCCGGCTGGGCGAGGGCCTGGTCGGCCAGTGCGCAGTCGAGAAGAAGCGCATCCTGCTGAGCGACGCGCCGCCGGATTTCGTCTCGATCGTCTCGAGCCTGGGCGAGGCGCGCCGGATCAGCGTGGTGGTGCTGCCGGTGCTGTTCGAGAAACAGACCAAGGCGGTCATCGAGCTGGCGTCGCTGCATCCGTTCACCGTCGCCAACCTGAACTTCCTCGACCAGCTGGCGCTGGGTATCGGCTCGGTGTTCAACACCATCGAGGCGACGATGCGCACCGAAGGCCTGCTGACCCAGTCGCAGCAATTGACGGCGGAGTTGCAGTCGCGCCAGAGCGAGCTGCAGCAGTCCAACGAGGAACTGGGTACCAAGGCCCGGCTGCTGGCCGAACAGAACGCCGAGGTGGAGCGCAAGAACCGCGAGGTGGAGCAGGCCCGCGGCGCACTGGAGGAAAAGGCGTCGGAGCTGGCGCTGACCTCCAAGTACAAGTCGGAGTTCCTGGCCAACATGTCGCACGAGCTGCGCACACCGCTCAACTCGATCCTCATCCTGAGCCAGCAGCTGGCCGAGAACGCGCCCGGCACGCTCTCGCCCAAGCAGGTCGAGTTCTCGCGCAACATCAATTCGTCCGGCAGCGACCTGCTGCACCTGATCAACGACATCCTGGACCTGTCCAAGATCGAGTCCGGCACGGTGACGGTGGAGATCGAGGAGATCAGCTTTGTCACCCTGCGCGACAACATCGACCGCAACTTCCGGCACGTCGCCGAAGCCAAGAACCTGCCGTTCCACATCCGCTTCGCGGACGACCTGCCGCGCTCCATGGACAGCGACCCCAAGCGGCTGCAGCAGGTGCTCAAGAACCTGCTGTCGAACGCCGTCAAGTTCACCTCGCAGGGGCAGGTGGAAGTCCGTGTGGCACTCGCGACCGAGGGCTGGACAGGTGACCATCCGGTCCTGAGCCAGGCGCCGCATGTGGTTGGGTTCGCGGTGGAGGACACCGGCATTGGCGTCGCGCCGGAGAAACAGCGGCTGATCTTCGAAGCCTTCCAGCAGGCCGACGCCGGCACTTCGCGCAAGTACGGCGGCACCGGCCTGGGGCTGGCGATCAGCCGCGAACTCGCGGTGCTGCTCGGCGGCGAAATCCGCCTGACCAGTGTGCACGGCAAGGGCAGCGTCTTCACGCTCTATCTGCCGCTGCACTATGGCGGCCCGAACAGCGCCAGCATGGCGCGGCTGACGGATGGGGCCACGCCGGCGTCGGCGCGTTCGGTCATTGCGCTGCCGGCGGTGCGCGAGGAGCACATCGTCGACGACCGCGAGAGCATCGAGCCCGGCGACAACGTCTTCCTGGTGATCGAAGACGATCCGCACTACGCCCGGATCCTGCTCGGACTGGCGCGCGAAAAGGGCTTCAAGGGCTTGGTCGCCACCAAGGGCGGCCACGGCCTGGCGCTGGCGCGCCAGTACCATCCGGCCGCGATCTCGCTCGACATTTTCCTGCCCGACATGCTCGGCTGGACGGTGCTGAACCAGCTCAAGCTCGACCCGAAGGTACGGCACATACCGGTCCAGATCGTGACGATGGAGGAAGAGCGCCAGCATGGTCTGGCGCACGGCGCCTTCGCCTACCTGGTGAAGGAGCCGACCACCGCCGGCATCGAGGCGGCGTTGGACAGGATCAAGGAATTCACGCAGCCGCGGACCAAGCGCCTGCTGGTGGTCGAGGACAATGCCATCGAGCGCGACGCGGTGCTCGAACTGCTCGGCGACAAGGACATCGAGATCGTCGCGGTGCAAAGCGGCGACGAGGGTCTGAAGGCGATGCGCGAGCAACCCTTCGACTGCGTGGTGCTGGACCTGCGGCTGCCGGACATCACCGGCTTCGATCTGCTGGAGAAATTCCAGCAGGAGCCGGCACTGGCCTCGGTGCCCGTGGTGGTCTTCACCGGCAAGGACCTGAGCCGCGACGAGCAGGCCCGGCTCAATTCCATGGCCAAGAGCATCGTGCTCAAGGACGTGCAGTCGCCCGAGCGGCTGCTGGACGAGACCGCGCTGTTCCTGCACCGCGTCGTGACCGAGCTGCCGCAGCCCAAGCAGGCGATGCTCGAACGCCTGCACCAATCGGCCGAAGTGCTGCGGGGCCGCAAGGTGCTGGTGGTGGACGACGACGCGCGCAACATCTTCGCGCTGACCTCGGTGCTGGAGAACCACGAGGTCGATGTGATCAGCGCGACAAACGGCCGGCAGGCGATCGAGATCATCCGCCGCACGCCCGACTTGGCGATGGTGCTGATGGACATCATGATGCCGGAGATGGACGGCTACGAGACGATGCGCCAGATCCGTGTCGATCCCGAGTTCCGCGCTCTGCCGATCCTGGCGCTGACCGCCAAGGCGATGAAGGGCGACCGCGAGAAGTGCCTTGACGCAGGCGCCAGCGACTACATCGCCAAGCCAGTCAATACCGACCAGCTGCTGTCGCTGATGCGGGTCTGGCTGTTCCGTTAAAGTGGCATCGCCCGCATCGACCACCCTGCTCTGGGTCAACCTGAGCCAACACGCCGAACCCGGCAGGAGACCCACGTGAGCACCACAGCGACAGCCGAGCCGCCGCCCCTGGCGTTGGCCGACCCGGTCAACGTCTTGATCGTCGATGACGAGGCGAAGAACCTGATGGTGCTGGAGACGGTGCTGGACAATCCGGGCTACCGCCTGGTCCGCGCCAACTCCGGCAGTCAAGCGCTGCTGCACCTGATGGCGAGCGAGTTCGCGGTGCTGATACTGGATGTGCGGATGCCGGACATGACCGGGTTCGAACTGGCCCAGATGATCAAGGAGCGCAAGAAGACTGCGCGGATCCCGATCATCTTCCTCACGGCCTACTACAACGAGGACCAGCACATCCTGGAAGGCTACGGCAGCGGCGCCGTCGATTACCTGCACAAGCCGGTCAATGCCGTCGTACTGCGCTCCAAGGTGGCCGTGTTCGCGGAGCTGCACCGCAAGCGCCGGGCGCTGGAAGTCGCGAATGCCGAGCTGTTGGCGGAAGTGTCGGAACGCGGCCGCGCCGAAATGCGGCTGCGAGAGCTAAACGAAACGTTGGACCGGCGCGTGAACGAGCGCACCGTAGCGTTGCAGGCCAGCGAGAGGCAGCTGCGCGACGTCAGCCGTCGCAAGGATGAATTCCTCGCCATCCTGGCCCACGAACTGCGAAACCCGCTGGCGCCGGTGCGCAATGCCGTCCAGTTGCTGCGGCTCAAGGATGGCGCCGATGCGCAAACCAGGTGGGCCTCGGAGGTGATCGAGCGCCAGGTGCAATTGATGATCCGGCTGATCGACGACCTGATGGACGTGGGCCGCATCAGCCAGGGCAAGATCGAACTGCGCCGGCAGCCGGTCAAGCTGATGGCCATCTTGCAGGACGCGATCGAGACGACGCGGCCGCTGATCGACGAGTACGGCCACCAGCTGGTGCTGGTGATGCCGGAGACCGACGTGGTGGTCGATGCCGACCCCACGCGTCTGGCGCAGGCCTTCACGAACCTGCTGACCAATGCAGCCAAGTACACCGACCCGGGCGGCCGGATCCGGGTCGAGGTGCACAGTGACGACGACGAGGTCCGCGCCACGATCTCAGACAGCGGCATCGGCATCCAGCCGGAACGTCTGGACAGCGTCTTCGAGATGTTCTCGCAGGTGGAAACGGCGCTGACGCGCTCGCGCGGCGGCCTTGGCATCGGCCTTTCGCTGACCCAGCGTCTGATCCAGATGCATGGCGGCCGGGTCGAGGCCGCGAGCGCGGGCCTGGGGCAGGGCAGCCAGTTCGCGATCATCCTGCCCCGAGCCGGCGACCCGGTCGTAGCGACCACCCCCGCCAATTCAGACGGCGACACGCCGCTGCCGGCGAAGGCGGGCGGCCTCAAGATCCTGCTGGCCGATGACAACCGGGATGTCGCCGAAACGCTGGCGGTACTGCTGGAGATGTTCGGTCACAGCGTGGAGCAGGTACATGACGGCGAAGCCGCCACCGCTGCCGCGCTGCGCTTGCAGCCCGATGCGGTGTTGCTCGACATCGGCATGCCCAAGCTCAATGGCTACGAGGCCTGCCGGCAGATCCGGGCCCAGCCGGGTGGGGCCGGCATGACCTTGATCGCCATCACCGGCTGGGGTCAGCCTGAAGACCGGCAGGCCGCGAAATCCGCCGGCTTCGACCACCACCTGGTCAAGCCGGTGGACCCGGAATTGCTGGCCGACCTTCTTTCTATCGTGACACCCAGGACCGGCAGGGCTTGAACTCGGGCCGCGGCGCGGGCAGGAGGAAATCGCCCTGTCCGCCCTGTCCGCCCGGACACGCTGCCACGTTTCGGCGCTTCCCGCGCCGCTCCAGCGTTCCTACCCGCTGGGGCAGAACGCGAGCGAAGAGGGGATGGTCGATGCACCCGGAAGTGAGGGGGCCGAGGCGGGAGAAGATGTCGGCGCCACCGCTCGAGGCGTGGAAGTCAGCGCCGCAGTTCTTGCCCGCTCGGCCGGCGTTGCCGTGTTGCACCTGAGCGCCTACAAGGTGCCCAAGTCCACCCTCGGAAAGGTGCCGCGCCGGCAACTGCGCCACACACGGCAGATACAGACATTTGTATGCTCTTGCCCATGAAGACCCCCCTCAATCTCAACGATCAACTGCTTGCCGACGCCAAAGCGCTTGCAGCCCAGCAGCGCACCAGCCTGACGCGCTTGGTTGAGGAAGGGCTGCACCTGCGACTTCGCGCCGAGGCCGCCCCCGCAAAGCAGGGGCGGGTCCGCCTTCCGGTGTTCACGGGCCGCAGCGGTCTGGTGGCAGGTGTGGACCCGCTGAGCAACAAGGCCTTGCTGGAGGCGCTGGGCGATGACGCCTGATGTCAACGTCTTGGTCGCCGCTTCGAGAGCCGACCATCCGCACCACGCCGCCGCACAGGCATGGCTGGAAGAGGCGGTCAAAGCCTGTGCGGCTGGTGCGCCCTTCACGCTGATGCCGATGGTGCTGGCCAGCTTCCTTCGGCTGGACACAAGCCCGAGGATCTTTCAGACGCCGACGCCGATCGAAGCTGCCGTGGCGTTCGTCGATGCGCTGCTGGCGTCGCCCGGTGTGCGGCTGGCGTCCTTGGGCGAGCACCTCGTCAGCTTCGATCGGGACTTCAGGAAGTTGCTTTCACGCAGCCAGTTCACGCTCCTCGCACCGACCTAGCGGCAGACGGCCAGGCGCTCGTCGCGAGCGCCTGGCCAAAGCCAGCCCGCTATCCGCGTTCGCGCACGGCTTGAGCCGCGATCAGTTTGAGCACCGTCTGGATCAGCAGCGCCGGCTGGATCGGCTTTTCGAGGTGGGCCTGATAGCCAGCCTCGACCGCGCGCGCGCGATCTTGTAAGCGCGTGAACGCCGTCAGGGCGACCGCCGGCAGCGCCGCCTCGCCCCATCCGAGAACGCCACGCACCTGTGCCATCAACTCATAGCCGTCCATGCCGGGCATGCCGATGTCGCTGATCAGGATGTCAGGCCGAGCGTCTTTCAGCAGCGCGAGCGCGGCTGCGCCCGAAGCGGCCACCTTGACCTCGGCACCGCATTCGGCGAGCAGGCGGCAGACGAGTTCGAGCACGTCGGGCTGGTCATCCACGAGCAGCACGCTGACGCCCTGCAGCGGGAGATCGCCTTCCGAATCGCGGGAGAAGGGGGGAGGCGCTTTCTGAGCCGGCGCTCGCACCGGCGTCGGTCGCTCGTCGGGTTCTGTCGGTTCAGTGCTCTCCGGAGTCTCGGTCGTCGCGCCCGGCAAGGTCAGGACGAACAGCGCACCTCGGCCGGTGCCTTCGCTGTGGCCCGTCACCGTGCCGCCGTGCAACTCGGTCAGGCGTTGCACGATCGAGAGCCCGAGGCCGAGGCCGCCATGCTCGCGCGCCGCCGAGCCGTCGGCTTGGCTGAAGCGGTCGAACAGGAA
>Ga0163144_10005309_pt1 | contig 28646 bp, 26 predicted proteins | sample OliLak19BULKMAT1_FD_123175 | JGI IMG/M metagenome (GOLD analysis project Ga0163144, IMG submission 123175) | Freshwater microbial mat bacterial communities from Lake Vanda, McMurdo Dry Valleys, Antarctica - Oligotrophic Lake LV.19.BULKMAT1 | ecosystem: Environmental > Aquatic > Freshwater >...
CAGCCTCTCCATGCCATCCAAAGGCATCGAGGCGGCCTAGCAGGACCGGTACACTTTTGCGCCGCCATCAAGCGGAGATCAAAGCCGGTTCAGTGGTACACTTTGCGCCCGCGCTTTATAGCACCTGCCGAACCCGTCGTGCATCGCCCATCACCCACTCGGGCAAAGGCGCCTCAACCGCGGCCTCCAACGCCAGCGACTTGTCGCGAGCGAGCGTGCCGAACAAGGAGACCACGTCGTCCACAACGGCCGAGAGACTGAAGGGAGCGCTGTCCAGCGACAGATGCCGGCTCTCCAACTGCGAGGCATCGATGATGTCATCGAGCACGGACATCAGGTCACGTGCCGACTTCAGGGCGGTAGTGGCATGCGCGCGTTTGGTTTGATCCAGTTCCGCGCGCTGAAGAACTTCCAGCATCCCGATCACGCCACTCATTGGCGTACGTATCTCGTGGCTCATTCGGGCCACGAACTGGCTTTTGGCGAGAGAGGCTTCCTCGGCCTGGCGCCGCTTCCGGACGAGTTCGTCGTTGAGCGTGACGTCCCGTGTCACATCACGCGATACGCCAAGAATCCTGCGGCGGTCTGCGTACCGAGAGGACAGGCACATCCTGATTTCGACATGCCGGAAGGTACCATCAGGGGCGCGAGCCCGCACACGGGAAACCGACGTCGCATCAGACAGCACAACTTCGCTTGCCTGCCGGGCAAGCGCGTCGCGATCCTCAGGATGGATGAAAGCAAGACCAGATGAGGCGGGCAGTGTCTGCTCCATACCTGGTTCGACAAACGCAAGGGGCGCGTGAGAGTCCCATTGCACGACTCCCGTCTCCAGATCGACCTCCCACACACGCAGCTCGGCAGCTTCGATCGCGACCCTCAGACGCGTGTGGAGCAACTCCATTTCCGCCCGGGCTGTCCTTTCTGCGGTAATATCCTGCGTGGTGCCGAACAGCCTTGTCGTCCGTCCGTTGACCCGCTCCGCCTGATAGATGTGCCGTACCCAGATATGACGACCGGTCGCGGTGATCGCCTGGAACTCGATGTCGGCAGCTAGCCCCTTCACAACGGCTCGCCTGTGGGCCACGGCCACAGTCTCAAGGGACCCCGGGGCATAAAACTTCGGATGGTCTGCGAACGACGGATTGTACGTTTCGCCAACCTCGAACATTCGGCGAATCTGCGGCGACCAGATAGTTTCCTTCGTCCGGAGATCAAACTCCCAGCCACCAATTCCCGACAGGCGTGAGACCTGCTCGTTCAGCTGCTCGTAACGTTGACGCTCCGCCTCGGCGTTACGTTGGACAGTGACATCTTCCAGCGTCCCGACCACGCGAACAGTGCAGCCGTCGACCTGCTCGGGATGCCCGATGCTGCGCAGCCGCACCTGATTGCCCCGAAGCGTGACGGCGTCGTATTCGATGTCGAATGGTCGGGCCAGCTGCGCGGCGTCACGAACGGCGGAGTTTACCCGCTCGAGCTCCTTGGGGGCCAGCAGTTTCGAAACTACTTCATTCGTCGGCTCCACGGAATCGTCCGCCTCGAAAATCCTGCGCAACTGATTGGTCCAGCTAACCTTGCCGGACGGAACACCGACTTCCCAGCCGCCTACGCGCGTCAGCTTGGAAATGTCTTCCAGCAATCCCTCAGCTCGACCGAGCGTGCGCTCCAGTTCGCGTTGGCGCGTGACATCCTGGATCGTGCCGACGAGCCGCGTTACCTGCCCCTTGCTTTGTTCGACCCTGCACACACTGCTAACGCGGATAGCGCGGCCTTTTGCAGTTACAACGTCATACTCGCACTGGGACGGGATGCCTGACGTCGTCGCACGCTGAATGGATGCCTCCTGGATTTCGAGGCCTCCCGGCGCGAAGAAGGCTCGCACGGACTCGGGAGTTGGTTCGAACGCATCGTCGACTTCGTGGATACGCCGCGTCTCCCGTGACCAGTGAACACGGCTGCTTGCCGGATCGTACTCCCATCCGCCGATCCCGGCGAGGAGAGACATCTCTTCGAGAAGCAACCTGCTTCGCTCGAGCTCTGCCTTCGCATTCTGTTCGTCGGTTGCATCCTGGAACAGACCAAAGAGGCGGACCGATCGACCATCAACGCGCTCCACATGGCCGGTCGACCGGATCCAGATTTCGCGGCCGCGGGCGGTAACTGCAGGATGAACAATCTTCCAAGGCGTGCCTGAGCGTAGTGCTTCGCGGAGAACCTTTGCTTCAGCACCATTGGCCGCGGCGCTTCGCAACAGAGGCATGTCCGACGGCGCTACAGGGTGTGCGACATCGATCTCGAAAATCCTGTAGGCCTCCGGAGACCAACCGAGCGATTGTTTCTCGATATCCCATTCCCAGGTTCCGATCCCTGTCAGGTCCCGGATTTCCTGATCGAGCGTCGTCGCTGACAAGGTTTGCCCCCCCCCTGGCTGCCGGTGTATCAGCCCGATGGCCCGCACCGCGGGTCATGGACTGCCGATAAGCGCATGATTCTCCGCGCTTCCCTGCCGACAACCATCCGCTCGTTTTCGCAGTAGTTGAGCGTGACCTTCTCAGGCTGGAAGTGCCCCGAAATCAGATAGCGCGTCCGCAGATCATCATTGCTGGCCCCGTCCATCATGTCGGGATGGGTTGCGTGATAGGTTCTGGCGAACATCTCGTGGCTCCTCCTCCAGATGCGGGCCGGAGGCGCGCATGGAAACCGGTGTCATAGACCCGCTAACAGGCCTTCCGGTCAAGCCCCGACCTCACGCCTTCACCGGTCCCGTGGACGACCGCACGACAAGTCGCGGACGAACGTCTCCCAGGCGATCCTCAGCGGTTGCTCGGCACGCAGGGCCTTGTCACAAGTCAACCAGACTGGCGCTGCGGGCCGTGGGCGACTTACCGCAGCGGAGTGGGGCACGCTGCCAGCAGGATGCCCATTTTGGGCCGAGCCACCAAAGACCGCCGCAGTCCTTCGATCGAAAGGACCGATCGAAAACTTTGGGCGGCCTCCCCCATCAGGCAGCACTTCGCCAGCAGCTTGCATTGGTGCCTGTCGCGAACAGCGAATACCACCCCCCTCTCGCCTCGTTTTCTGAATGAGGTGTTCCGATGAGGCTTGATCGAATAATCCTGGGAGCGCTGCCGTACAGACGTTTGCGCCGAAACGCCTGGGGCGGCCACTGGTCTGGGTGTTCGACCCGGCATAGCTCGATGGATCAGCGATCGAGCCCAGACTGGGTGGTGCGAACTCAGGCGGAAGTTTGACATTCGCCACTCAAGCGACCGATGGTCCTCCGGGGATTCGGTTGGCGGGGCATCGAGCAGCTTCAACAACCGCCAGGGAGGCCTGCAGCCGCCTCGGTCGAGGCTTGGGCGCAATGCGCCTGCGACGGATGTCGCCTAACTCGGAAGGCCACAACCATGATGCGCGATCAAGGCAGCACCAGTGTCTGGTCTTCGATCCGGCGCACCTCCATTGGCTTGGCCATATTTGCTACGAGCCTGTTCGCATCGCTGTCCTGGGCGCAAACCCAGACGGAGCTGGCGATCTCGCGTTATGTGGAAGTGACGCTTCCCGCCATCGCGCGCATGAAGCCGTGGATCGACAAGTCGGCGTCCGATCGCGCCGCGGCATTCGCAACGATGGGCATCACGGGCACGACTTGCGATGCGCCCGTCTCGGAGGCCATCAAGGCAAAGGAGCACATCGCCGAAGGCGCGGGCGATCTGTGCCAGGCCATGATCGCCTGGATGCAGAACGAAGATATCTTCACCTGCAGTCGCGTGAGGTGGTCCGGGATCGATTTCGCTCACACCGAACCGGTGGACGCAACGATCGCGAGGCTGCACCAGTCGGAAGGCATCCTGTCGACGCGGCTGCAGCTGGAGAAAGCAGCCGGGTGCGCGAAGAAGACCGTCAGCTACTGGGGCCCGAGAACGCTCGCCCTGCTCGACCTGCTGTCGGCAAGCGTGAGCAACTCAGGCGATCTTCTGGCGCCGTCCAGCGGCGGTGCCGTGCCGACGCCCGAGGCGTTCGCAGACACCCTTTTCCTGTGCCACCTCGCCTATAATGGGGATAGTGAAACCAAGTCAGCCGTGGTGGATGCTGCGGACGACGCCTGCTACGCGATGGACAACCTCCTCGACCACAACGTGGCCGAGGCGTGCCAAACGCTCGACAAGTCCATCAAGAAGGTCATTTCGAGCGGCGCCAGCGACCCGCTTGCCTCCGCAGCGAACGGGCTGACGCAAAAGCTGAACCAGAGATTTTCCAGTCTCGACTGCAGCGCACAGCTTGCCGCCATCAAGGCCGCGGAAGACAAGATCAGGGCCGACCTGCAAGCCGCCGCACCGCCCCCGCCGGTGAACAACCCCTATGAAAAACGCAACGCCATCGTTGGGGAGATCAACGGCGAAACCCAGTCCGTGAACACTAGTCTGGAAGTTGCCGAGCGCTGGTTCAATCGCGGCGAAGACTACGAAGCCTGCGGCTATTACCAGGAGGCTCTGTCGAGCTTGCGCAGGCTGGAAACCCTGTACACGGACCTCAACCGTGAAACAGGGGATTCCGACTACAGCGCCAAGTCCCGCGAGATGAAGCAATCGCAGAACGACGTGCTCGAAGCCAATGGCGACCTGTGCGTGGAAGCCGAACGCCGCCTGTACTGAGGACAGTCCGCAATGAGCGGGCGTATGTCGACACGAGCTCGATTTCGCGTCTGGCACCCGGCAGGCTCAATAGCCGCCGCTCGCCCTGACTGGGCCGATCGAGCTGAAAACCGTCGACAGGATCGCACGGGACCTGCGCTGCACCGCTCGACGTGCAGCCCACTGTTCACCGCACTTTTTCTTTCTCCCTGGGTGCGGAGACGCGGCGGGTCTTGGCCTCGAATTTCGGTTTGGGCATGAGTCGGAAGCGGCTCTGGCACCAGGCCCAACCGACGCCGACGTCGAGCAACGCGTCGGAGCGCCCGCACGGGCAGGCGAACTCCATCACGAAGATCACGCGGTAGGTCTCGCCCGCGATGAGGGGCACGGGTTCTCCCGTTACGTGGTTCGGCGCTGCATTCACGCAAAGAACAAGATCGCCGGGGCCGACAGCATCGCTCATGACTTTCATCCCGTTCGGTGAGCGCGAAGATAGCGTTCGGGCGGAAGGCGGCAAGGTGCTTGATGCGCTCTAAGTGAGCCCGTCCTCGGCCTTCGGGACGGGTGCTTTGCGCCCTCCTCAGGATGAGCACATCTCCGACACGCGTATGTCGTCTGCACCGCAGCCGGGCTTACCGCCCTGCCCGGTTGATGGCGACTTCGTCGAGTTGGGCTTGTTCGCGGGTGGCGCGTTCGGTGGCGGCGCGGATTTCGGCCTGGTCGAGGAGGTGTTCGAATTTCGATTTTTCGATGTAGGCCTCGGACTGGCGCTGACGGATCTCCGCGAGCACCTTTTCCTTAGCCGACACCTGCACCTTGAGTTCGGCGATCTGCGCTTTCACACGCATGCGGTAGGCGGGCAGCATGGAAGCGAAGGTGGCGTCGCGGGCGGCATTGGCGAGTTCGCTCTGTTCCCGCGCGCGGATCGCGGCTTCGCGGCCCTGCAGTTCGGCGACTTCAGCGCCGATCTTCGCTGCCTCGACGCCGAGTTCGTCGAGCTTGCGCTGAGAGACTTTCAGGAGCGTGCCGAGGGATTTCATCTGACGGCTTTCTTCGGGGCGATGGCAGGCGCGGCGGCAGGCGGCGACAGGATCGCGCTGAGTTGCGCGTAGGCCTGCTCGGGCGATGTGACGTCGTGGACGTCCTGCTGCAGGAAGGTTTCCATCTGCGGCCAGAGGCGGACGGCTTCATCGACTTCGGCGTCGGCGCCTTTTGCGTATGCGCCGATGCGGACGAGTTCTTCCATGTTGGAGTAGAGCGACATCAGGCGGCGCGCGCGCAGGGCGATGGCTTTCTCCTCGGCAGTCTGCAGCAGGTTCTGCAGGCGGGAGATGGATTTCAGCACGTCGACCGCGGGGAAGCGGCCGCGCTCGGCGATTGCACGCGAAAGGGTGATGTGGCCGTCGAGCGTGCCGCGCACAGCGTCCGAGATTGGTTCGTTGTGATCGTCGCCATCCACGAGGACGGTGAAGAGCCCGGTGATCTGGCCTTGCGGCTGGCCTTCCTCGACCGTGACGCCAGGCCCTGCCCGCTCAAGCAGTTTCGGCAACTCTGCAAACACGGAGGGCGTATAGCCGCGCGTGGTGGGCGGCTCGCCGGCGGCAAGGCCGATCTCGCGCTGGGCCATGGCGAAGCGCGTGACGGAATCCAGAAAGCACACGACCTGCTTGCCCTCGTCTCTGAAGTGTTCCGCAACAGCAAGTGTCAGCCAGGCGGCGCGACGGCGGCGCGGCGCGGCTTCATCCGACGTTGCGGTGACGATGACGGATTTGGCAAGGCCGTCAGCGCCTAGCGTGTCCTCGATGAATTCGCGGACTTCCCTGCCCCGCTCGCCAATCAGCCCGATTACAATGACGTCTGCATCGGCGCCACGTGCGAGCATCGACATGATGGTGGACTTGCCGACGCCGGAGCCGGCGAAGACACCGAGGCGCTGGCCGCGCGCGCACGGGGTGAAGACGTCGATGGCTTTCACGCCGAGCGACATCTTCTGGTCGACGCGAGCACGCGACTGGGCGTTGGGGGCCACTGCCCTTACCGGGCGCGCCCTGAGACCGGCGGGGAGCGGACCTTTTGCATCGAGCGGTTCGGCGAAGGCGTCGATGACGCGGCCGAGCCAGCCCTCACCTGGACGAACCACATCGAGGCCGGAGACGAAGTGGACGGGGGCGCCCGGGCCGAGGCCGTCGATTTGATCGCAGGCGAGGATGATGGCGCGGTCGCCGGCGAAGCCGACGAGTTCGCCGCGCGGGCCGTTTTCGTCACCGAAACGAACGGAGGCGCCGAGGCGCAGCGCCTCGCGCGGGCCCGAGGCCTCGATGCGAAGGCCTTCGAGGGCGGTGACGCGGCCTTCATGGCTGCGGGTGTCGAGCGACTTGATGTCCCGGATGGCCGCAGCCAGCATGTCTTGACGCCTGATGTTGGTTCCGGGCGGAAGCCTTCGGAAATGTCATCTGGCACCGAAACCGGTTTCAGACCCGTTAACCACAAAAAACCCTGCCGTTCCGGGCTTTTCAGTCTCTTTCATAACCATGGAATCAGGGTAACGTTTATGAATCAGTCGAGCCGGACTGAAACTTGCCGTTAACCTTTTCACTGCCTTAATGCGTGGGTTAATACCGCCGCAAGGCAACCGCGATTCGGGAGAATGACATGCGGGTCCTTCTGATTGACGACGACGAACATCTGACACGCAGCATCGAATTGATGCTGAAGAGCGCGGGGTTCAACGTCTTCACGACCGACCTCGGGGAAGACGGTGTCGACCTTGGCAAGGTGTATGAGTACGACCTCATCATCCTGGATCTGGCACTGCCGGATATCTCCGGGTATGAAGTGCTGAAGCAGCTCCGCATGTCGCGTGTGAACACGCCTGTGCTGATCCTGTCGGCCAACCCTGACATTGAAGCGAAGGTGAAGACGCTCGGCTACGGTGCCGACGACTATCTCACCAAGCCGTTCAACAAGGACGAGCTGATCGCCCGCATTACCGCGATCGTGCGCCGTTCCAAAGGTCACGCCGAGAGCGTGATCCGCACCGGCGACATCCTCGTCAACCTGGACGCCAAGACCGTCGAAGTGAACAACAACCGCGTTCACCTGACGGGCAAGGAATACCAGATGTTCGAGCTGCTCTCCCTGCGCAAGGGGACGACGCTCACAAAAGAGATGTTCCTCAACCACCTGTATGGCGGGATGGACGAGCCGGAACTGAAGATCATCGACGTCTTCATCTGCAAGCTTCGCAAGAAGCTGGCGCAGGCGACGGGCGGCAACCATTTCATTGAAACAGTCTGGGGGCGCGGTTATGTGCTGCGTGATCCGGACCCCCGCGTGGCGGCGGCCGTAGCTGACAAAGCTGCCTGAGAGCCGCCTGACCCGGACTGACCAACATGAGAGGGGGCGGGCCGCAAGGTCCGCCCTTTCGCCATTTTGACCTGGAGTTCGGGCGAGGTGCGCGGTTTGCGTCCGCGCGCGAAGCTGGATGACGCGCCAACCTGGCGTATTCTGGCCTCACGCTTTTCCAGATGCGCGATCAGGAGGCGCAGGTTCCTGGTGTTCGACTTGAACGCGAGGTCGAAAAGGTCCCCGAAGACGGGGATCGCGCCGACGGTTACGTCGATGCCCCAGTTTCCGTACATGCGCGCGAGGGTGAATTTCGAGACGCCGAGGCGCTTGCCTTCCTGGATCAGGTAGAAGCCGAGCGCGGCGGTGATAAGGTCGCCGATCACGGGCACGAGACCGATCACGCTGTCGATGCCGAAACTGATGCCAGCGAGCGTGAACTGCCGGTCGAGCAGTTTTTCCAGCTTCCGCAGGCGTGCGACATCCGCACCGGTTTCTGGAGACAGAATTTCGGGGGTCACGGGGCAACGGCCTGCGAGGTTCGAGTTAACCTGCACTACGCGGCGGCTCGAAAAAGGTTCAAAAGTCACTGCGAGGACATGGCGGCTGCGCGACCGGAGGGGTCTGCGCACCCGGCGATCGTCCGATTCGGAGGCTTGAGATGGATATCCGCGAACAGCTGGCGCGCGACCTTCTGGGCGCGCCCTATGACCAGCTGAGTCAGCAGAAGCGCAGCGTGATCGACCTGATCGCCGACCAGAAGCCGAGCGGGATCGCTGCCGTGCTGGTTCACGACAAACCAGGCACATTCGGGCAGAGGCTGGCGGACAGGGTCGCGCAGATCGGCGGCTCGTGGGGGTTCATCATCGCGTTCGCGGTGATTCTTGCGCTGTGGGTAGCTGGCAATGTCATGCTGGCGGCGCGGGCTTTCGACCCCTACCCCTTCATCTTCCTCAACCTGATGCTGTCGATGATCGCCGCGATCCAGGCGCCGATCATCATGATGAGCCAGAACCGGCATGGTGCGATCGACCGCGCGGCGGCGGAGCACGACTACATCGTGAACCTGCGCGCGGAGCTCGAGATCATGCTTCTGCATGATAAGCTGGATGCGCTGCGCGAGCGCGACATTCTGGGACGCACCGATGCCATCAGCGCGCAGTTGAAGCAGCTGTGCGATGATGTGGCGGTCTTGAAGGGACGAGAGTAACGTATTGCATCCATCCGCCGGCTTCGCAGGCGGCTCCCCTCCGGCCCTTCGCGTCTTGCCTTCGCTTTCGCTCAGGCGTTCGTCGTTCGAATTGGTCCACTGGACCAATTCGTCCGCTGCGTGGACCACTTCTCATCCCCTGCCTGCTTCGTAGTCGAGGGAGGACTTCCCCTTGCGGCTACTTCCATGCGTCCGCTTGCTTGCGGGCGATGCGGATGAGGTCGCCCATGGAGTGGTCGACGTCGATGAGGTGGAGGCCCCAGTTCAGGTCGGGGCCGGTGGCGCGCATGATTTCGCCGGCAAGCTCGTCGGTGCGGGCGTCGGCGGGGTCGGGCGTCACTGTCATTTCGAGGAAGTGGTAGTCGCCCTTCTGGACGCACTTCGTCGAGACGAGGCCGGGGACTTTCACGAAGGGCGTGGTGATTGTGGGTTGCGGCTTGGCCCAGTCGGGTTGGTTCGGGCCGGCAGAACCGTTGAGGAAGCCCTTCGTCATGAAGTAGCTGTCAGGCACGCCCTGCCCGCTGGCGAGATTTGCCGGGTTGTTGCAGGCGGCCAGGTTGCCGCCGGAGCCCTTGGCGAAGCGCGCGGTGTCTGGCGGCGGCAGCGTGTTGCGGAAGGATGCGTAGGTGATGACGCAGCCGGTCTGGCCTTCGGCGCGGCAGAGGGGGATCTGTTTCAGCGTGCCGCCCGTGTCCTTGCCCGGGGGCACGGTGATGGTGGAGCCTAGGATCATCGCGGAGACGAACTGCTTCTGCGCGGGCTTGCCTTCGATCTCGTTGGCGATGAGGCGCGCGAGGACGCCGGCGCCCTGACTATGGCCGATGAGGATCACCCCGCGGCCATTGTTCTCGTTGGCCATGTACCAGTTCCACGCGTCGAGCACGTCGTTATAGCCGCCGACGCCGGCGGGAAGACGCGCGCCTTCAGGCTGCGGGCCGCCGCTCGCGATTCGCAGCGCGGTGAGCGTGGTCTGGCGGTAGATTGGCGCGAACTGGCGGCAGACGGAACCAAAGCGTGCGAACTGCAGCTTGATGTCCTCGATCTCCATCTTGTCGACGGTCCAGTCGGACGCCCAGGTCTTGTCGTCGGAGACGGTGGGGTAGGCGAAGAAGCAGTCGACCTTTGGGTTGGACGCGGCCTGATACTTCTCGATCGAGGTCTTGCCGTCCTTGCCGATGATGGTGGTGTCGAGATTGATCTTGCACTTGTCGTCGGCGAGGCCGGGACGGCAGAGCCAGAGCGAGGGGTTGGCGAAGTCTGCGTGCGCGATGTCGATGGGCGGGAGTGGTTGCGGGGCGAGCGTGGGGGCTGGCGGCGGGGCGCTGGTGCAGCCGCTGATCAAGGCCACGGCCAGCGCGGCGCTCGCGATGTGTGTGCGCATTGTTTGTCTCCCTCGATGCGGATCATCGGCCGCTTGCGTGCGGCAGGTAATGCCTAAGCGTGTTGGTGGGCAAGGGGTACGGGATCACGCAGGCGTGCGCACGCGATCGCAGTGATCAGGACCAGGACGCGAGGACATCCCCGATCAGGCGTTTGATCCAGCTCAACGCAACGTGCTGGCAAGCGGATGTGATGGACGGGCCTGGGGAGGAAATATGCAAGGGTCAGGCGGGCTGCCCGCGATCAACACAGTCACGCTCGGCGCTCCGTTCCGATGGCTTGGGAGAGCGTGGAGCGATCTGTGGAAAGCGCCATTCGCGTGCCTCACCTACGGCCTGATGCTCGCAATCGCCAGCGCCTGTCTGGTCACATGGATGTTCGCGTCAGGCGGCGCGTTGCTTGCCGTGATCGTGACCTGCGGTTTTGTTTTCGTAGCCCCGCTGCTGGCGATGGGCTTCTATGAAGCCGGTCGCCTCCTGTCGCTGAACAGGAAGCCGACATTGGGGGATCTCATCTTTGTGCGGTCGGCGTTCAGGAGCGATATTGCACATCTGGGCCTCGCCCTGGTCTTGATATTCTTCATCTGGGGCGAGATCGCACGTATCGTGTACGGACTTTCGACGTATCGTCTGTACCGCACCGCGGACGAGCTGATCGCCTTCGCGATTGGCACGCCGGAGGGGCATGGCATGCTGATATACGGAACCATCATCGGCGCTGTGATCGCGTACCTGACCTACTGCATCGTCGTCGTGTCGATCCCGATGCTTCTTCGCAGGGAGTCAGACTTCTTCCTCGCCACCGTCACGAGCGTGCGCGCGGTCACCCGGAATCCCGGGCCCATGGCCGTATGGGCGCTGATAATCACAGGCCTGACCGCGGCTTCGATCGGGACGGCCTTTGTCGGGTTGATCATCACGTTTCCAGTGCTCGGCCTGGCGAGCTGGCACGCCTACCGCGATCTGGTGGTTTCAGCGTCGGAAGAAGACACGTGCAGATGAAGACGCCTCTCCCATGACGGCGTCCTTGTCGAATGCCCTACGGAGCAGTCGGGCAATTGCCCGTCAGCGCCTCGCCAGCGAAAGCCTTCTTCACGAAGGGGGTCGTGTCGGCAAGCGAGCCGTTGACTGTGGCGGAGTGGTCGAGGCCCGGATAGACCTTGTGTTCGATCACGCTGCCGGCGGCGCAGGCGTCGTTGAAGAGGCGGGCCTGGCCGGGGGGCGGCACGTCGGCATCCTTGCCTCCGGTGCCCATGAAGACCGGGCCTTTCAGCTTCAGCGATGAGTAAGCCATCAGCGGGAAGAATTGCGCCATCGCGGGCGTGGGATCTGCGGTGAAGAGTTTCGCCTGGCTCATCTTCTCGGCTTCGATCTTCGTCCAGGTATCCATCAGGCACTGGGTACGTGTCGACTCGAAGAAGGGCTGCGCGGGAACGGACGCGTAGTCGGCGATCTTGAACAGCGGGTCGGCCTGCTCGGCGAGGTACATGATGTACATCGAGTAGGCGAGCACACCGGAGACGGCTTCGGGATCACGAACGGCAGGCGCAGTGTCCAGCGTGAAGTAGGGTGTGCCGGTGGCGACTGTGCCGCGGATGTCGAGCTCGGGGGCGTAGGTCGCGGCCTCCCCGGCTGTCGCGAAGGCGGCGCCGCCGCCCTGGCTCTGGCCGACAAGCACGACAGGCTTTCCGATGTTGAGGGCGGGATCGCCCTGAACGGCGCGGATGGAGTCGAGCACGGAGTATGCCGCAGAGCGCGTCGCGAGATAGGGGTGGCCGCCGGGCGTGCCGAGGCCCTGATAGTCGGAAGCGACGACGGCGTACCCCTGGGAGAGCCAGTGGTTGAGGTAGATCGTGTCGCGTTCGGAGCGCGGGCGGTTGGACGGCGCACAGATGTCGGCGATGCCGACCGTGCCGTGAGCCCAGGCGATCAGCGGCCAACCGCCGGCGGGAGCTTCGCCCTTTGGCAGGAAGAGCGTGCCGGAGACAGCGATGGGCGTCCTGAGATCGCCGAGGCCGTTGGTCGAGGAATAGAGAAGGCGCATCGCCTGCCCTGCCTCGGCGAGCGAGGTTTCGGGCGGCTGGGTCATGGTGCGGATCAGCCTGCCGGGTTCGGCGGTGATGGAGGCGTCGGGGGTGTAGAAGGCGTCGACGCCGCCATCGCCCTGCCAGGGATCCGCGACTGGGGCGAAGGCGGTGCTGGGCACCGGCTCGGGCGCAGGTTCAGGCTCGGGAGCTGAGGCTGGTCCACCACAGGCAGCGAGCGTTGCACAGCTGAGCATCAGCGAGGCGATGAATTTCATTCGGGCGGCTCCGACAACATATTGCGCGGCAAGCTAACGGACCCAGCGCTGACCGCCACCCCTTTCCTTGCGTTAGTGCCTAGACATTCTGGGTGCTGCGTAACGCCAGGCGGTCTGCTACACTATTCAAATGCCAGCCGTTACACGCGTTGATCCGAAAACCATCTTCACGCCCGACGAATGGGCGCGCGTTTCGCGTCAGTCGGCGTGGAGGGGCCCTGCCCTTGTGGCGTTTGCGTGGGCGGTGATCATTGGCGCGGGCGCGCTGTTCATCGCGTTTCCCAATCCGCTGACCTACGTGCTGGCGGTGATGCTGATCGGAGCGCGCCAGCTTGGGCTGGCGATCCTTGAGCATGAGGCAGCGCATGGGACGCTGCATCCGAATGCGACGCTGAATGACTGGATGGCCGAGTGGCTGTGCGGCGGACCGGTGGGCGGGAGCCTGAAGCGGTATCGCCCGTATCACCTGACGCACCACAAATACACCGAGCAACCGGAAGACCCGGATCTGGTTCTCTCCCGGCCATTCCCGGTGACGCGTGGGTCGCTGTGGCGGAAATTCGCGCGCGATCTGACGGGGCAGACTTTCTACAAGCAGCGCATCGCGCCGCTCATCGCGCAGCTGGGCGGCAAGACGCGCAAGCCGCCGCGGGTGCGGGACAATCCGGGGCTGCGGTTCTGGACGGGGCAGGCGACGATCATCATTGTGACGAGCGCGCTGGGATATTGGTGGGCGTGGCTCGCCTTGTGGATCGTGCCGATGGCAACGTGGTTTCCGCTGGTGACGCGGCTGCGCGCAATGGGCGAGCATGCGATGGTCAACACGCAGGAAGACCCGTTCACGCATGCGCGGACCACGCTGGCCAACCCGATCGAGCGGCTGCTGATCGCGCCGTTCTGGGTGCACTATCACTGTGAGCACCACTGCTTCATGTACGTGCCGTGCTACAATCTCGCGAAGACGCACGCGCTGCTCATGGAGAAGGGTTTTCGCGAGCGCATGCGGATCACGCGCGGGTATGCCGAGGTGCTGAAGCGGTGCGGGTCGAGGATTGAGACTGCCGCGAGCCCTGCATGAACGTGCGTGCGCGGCCAGCTCGCGAGGTGCGCACCTACGGCGAGGAGACGCGGGAACTGATCCTCAAGGCGGCCGAGAAGCTGTTTGCAGCAAAAGGCCTTCACAGCGTTTCCATGCAGGACATTGCCGCCGAAGCCGGCGTATCGCGCGCAACGGTGTTCAACCAGTTCGGGTCCAAGATCCTGGTGCTGGATGCGATCACGGCGCGATCGCTCAGGAGCTATCGCGCGATGCTTCGTGGCGCGCTCGACGATGAAGAGGCGCCGACCGCCACCCTGCTCCGCCGCCTGTTCCGGCAGATGGGCAAGGGAATTGCCGCCAACCAGAACCTTTACCGGGAAGTGTTCGTCGAAATCCGGAAGGTCTCGATGGGGCTGGACGGCGACGGCGCGTCGCCCGGACTAAAACGCGAGACATTCGGCATTCTCACGGCCGTATTTGAGCGGGGGCAGGCGCGTGGAGACATTTCCAGCGCAGCATCCGCCGAAGTGCTGGCGACCGCATTCGACAGCCTGCTGTCAGGGGCGGTGATCCAGTGGCTGCATGCGCGGCGGCGCGGCAGCCTGCCGACCATGCTGGCATCGCTGGTCGATGTTTTCCTCGAGGGCGCTGCGGCCTGAGGCGAACCCGTTCACAACGGAGCCATGCAGAGGCGTTTCGAGCCAGTTGCGCACGCACCAGAATTGGACTGTAGTCCACTTCAGTCGGCTCTTCCTCCAAACCCGGAGCCGAGGCCGGGACGGAGCGCTTTATGCACGGACGTCAATTTCGAAGAGGGAGACAGGCCGATCAGTCGACCTGTCTCCTGATTCCGATAGCCTTCATTTTCGCGTCGGGGCCCGCACAGGCCCAGCAGGCGGGCCAGACGCCGCCGGCGCAATCCTATGCGACGGATTTCTTCGCACCGTTCAACCCTGTCACGGCGGAGGACATGATCCGCCGCCTGCCGGGCTTCTCGCTCGATGGCGGTGATGACAGGCGCGGGTTTGCGGGCGCTGCCGGCAATGTGCTGATCAATGGCGAGCGGCCGAGTTCGAAGACGGCGCTGGCGGAGCAATTGTCGCGCATTTCGGCGCGCGATGTGTTGCGCATCGACATTCGGGTCGGCGGCGGTGATGGGACGGACGTTTCCGGCCAGACCATGATCGCGGATGTGCGCCTGCGCCCACGCGAGGCAGGCTCCACCAACACATTCGTGGCGCAGGCGAGCAAGCTTGATCCATCGGGCAGCATCAATCCCCTTCTCGTGCTCTCCAGCGGGTTCAAGGCCGGCGATGTGAACCTCAATCTTGCGCTCCAGGCGCAGCCTTCGCGACGCGGGCGGATCGAATATGAGAAACAGACGCGCAGCGGCGCCGGCGCGCTCGTCTCCGAAGGTCCGGAATTCCTGCAGGGGAGCTATTGGGAATACCGGATGAGCGGCCGGGCCAGCTGGAGGGCTGGCGAGAGCGACGCGTTCAACGTCAATCTGCAGGCGACGCCCTCGCGCGACGGCCGGCATACGTTTTCTCAGACATACACTGCAACCGGCGCGCTTACGCAGATCGACGACAGCAAAGTGACCGGCGACGATGCATGGGGCGCAGAATTGGGTGGCGACTGGGAGCATCGTCTTTCACCCGACGCCTCGTTCAAGCTGATCGGCCTTGCAAGTGGACGGCACACTGGGTCGTCCGAACGCTATTCGACGAACTTCACGGCGGGCGGATTCCGCAACACCTTCATCGAACGGGCAGCCGACAGTGGAGAGTATGTCGCGCGCGGCGTGATGTCATGGAAGCCACTGAAGGACCATGCGATCGACTGGGGCGGCGAGATCGCGCTCAACTATCTCGACAGCAATCTCGACGTTCGGGTGCAGACGCCCCTTGCCGTGATCGATGCGACGCCGCCGGTGGCGAACACGCGCGTTGAAGAGGAGCGCGCCGAAGCGTTCGTCAGCGATGTATGGCAGGCGGCGCCGGGGCTGCGCATCGAAGCGGGCGTGACGGTCGAGACGTCTGCCATCACGCAGTCGGGCGACGGGGCGCAGGAGCGCGACTTCACTTTTTTCAAGCCACGCATCGGGGCGACGTGGTCGGCCGACAGCGCCAACCAGCTGCGATTCCTGCTGGAGCGCGATGTGAGCCAGCTCGATTTCACCGAGTTCGCAAGCGTGGTGTCGCTGTTCGACGGGACAGTAGACCTGGGCAACCCAAACCTCGCGCCCGAACGCACATGGCGATCGATGCTGGAGTGGGAGCATCGCTTCGGCTCGAAGGGTGTGGTGACGCTGTCGGCGTTCCACGACCAGGTGGAGGCGGTGCAGGATCAGATTCCGATCGCCGGCCTGTTCGATGCACCGGGCAATCTGGGAGATGGCCGGCGCACCGGGATCAAGCTGGATGCTACGGCGCCGCTGGATGTTGTCGGCTTGGCAGGCGGCGAGCTTCGGTTCAAGGGCATGGCCCAGGAGAGCAGCGTGACCGATCCGGTCACCGGCATTTCGCGGAGATTCTCTGACGAGCCCGACTGGAGCTATTCGGTGGACGTCCGGCAGGCTCTGCCCGATCTGAAGCTTGCCTGGGGCGCGCTTTATGAGCGTGCGGATGAGGTGGACCAGTACCGGCTGCGGGAGCTTCGCACGACGGGATGGAATGAGGCGAATTTCGATCTTTATGTCGAGACGACCGCAATCACCGGACTGATCGTGCGGTTCACCGTGGCGGACGTTTTTTTGCCGCAGGAAATTCGCGAACGTCAGTTCTTCACGCCTGATCGGGGCGCGTCGGCCCTGCCCTCATCGATCGAGACGCGGGCGGCGACCGGCGGCTTCGGAACGCGGTCGTATGCGGTCCGCGTGTCCGGCAGGTTCTAGAAACGGTCACGGCCCGCCTTGCTGGCGGGCCGTGTTGTCTCAGGTAGCGCTGAGCGCCTTTGCTCAGAACTGGAACAGCGCCGAGAGGCTGAACGCGTCGATCTCGCCATCGTCGGGCTCGTAGCGGGTGTATTCGAGGCGGAGCTTGGTGAAAGGGATCTGGCTCAGCGCGATGCCGGCGCCGTAGGCAAGGCCCGCGCCATCTTCCGCCACGGAGACGAGCCCGCCAGCGTCAGCCTCGATGGAGAGATCGGCATAGCCAACGCGGCCGAACAGGTCGCCGACCAGCGGGATCGGCAGCCAGCCGACGGCGAACACGCCGTACTCGCTGTCGAGGCCGACGCTGACTTCCTGGCCGAGAACGTCGAAACTGTCGTCCTGGATGCCGATGGCGAACTCGCCCTCGACGCCGAAGAATGGATTGGTCTTGAAGCCAGCCCGGCCGAGGATCGCGCCGAGTGCGATGTCCTGGCCGCCTGCCTCTGCGGTGAAGATCGTTGCTCCGGCGCCGGCGTAGACCTGCGCGGAGGCGACAGGCGCAAGAAGCGCAGCGGTGCCGATTCCGGTAGCAGCGGCAAGCAGAGTGCGTTTCATTTGATGCCTCCAAATACACGCCGCCGAACGCGGCAAACGGAGCCTATCGGCAGTCGCGGCAACGGCAAGCGCCAGGCGTGTGACATTGATGACAGGCGGCGGCATCAGCAGTTTTCGCAGCGTATCACTGCGGACAGACAGTTATCAGCAGGCTGGGCAATGGCGTTTGAACCCGAGGCGCGGCTGGCCTACCTATGCCTCATGGAATCGGACGACCCCAAAACTCCCAATGACGCGCCGGACGACCTGCCTGAGGATGCGGTCGACGACGCCGACGGCTCGGTGGGCAACCTGCCCGACGCGATGGAGCTGGAGGAAATCTCGTCCGGCGTCGAGATTGATTCCGCCGACGGGACGAAAAAGAAGCGGTTGTCCGGGCCGGACATCATTCGGGACCAGGTTAGCCGCCTGCCGGGCAAGCCGGGCGTCTATCGGATGTTCGGGGAGAATCTCGAGCTGCTGTATGTCGGCAAGGCGCGGAACCTGAAGGCGCGGGTGTCGAACTACGCCAAGATCGGCGGGCAGACGCAGCGTATCGCGCGGATGATCTCGCTGACGCGGACGATGGAATTCGTCGTCACCGCAAGCGAAACCGAAGCACTGCTGCTCGAAGCAAACCTGATCAAGAAGCTGAAGCCGCGCTTCAACATCATCCTGCGGGATGACAAGTCGTTTCCGCACATTCTGATCCGTGAGGACCATGAGGCGCCGCAGGCGCTGAAGCATCGTGGGGCGAAGCGGATCAAGGGGAAATACTTTGGGCCGTTCGCTTCGGCGGGTGCGGTGGATCACACGCTGGACACGTTGCAGAAGGCGTTCCTGCTGCGGACATGCACGGACAATATCTACGCGACGCGCTCGCGGCCCTGCATGCTGCACCAGATGGGGCGGTGTTCGGCACCGTGCACGGGGCTGATCCCGCTGGACGAGTATCGCGAGCTTGTTCGGGAAGCCGAGCGCTTTCTCAATGGCGACGCGGAAACCCTGCAGGAGCAGCTGGTGGCGCAGATGGAGCGTGCGGCACAGAACATGGACTATGAGTGCGCGGGCGCGCTGCGGGATCGCATTCGCGCGTTGTCAGCCGTGCGGCAAAGCCAGAGCGTGAACCCCGACGGGCTGGTGGAGGCGGATGTGTTCGCCATACACTCCGAGGCTGGGGCATCTGCGGTGCAGGCTTTCTTCTTCCGCGCGGGGCAGAACTGGGGCGCGACGGTCTGGTATCCCAGGCATGATCGCGACGACACACCAGAACAGGTGCTGACGGCGTTCATCGCGCAATTCTATGACGACAAGCCAGTGCCGAAGCTGATCCTCCTCAATCGCGAGATCGAGGAGTGGGATCTGATGACGGACGCGCTCGAGATGAAGGCCGAACACAAGGTGGAGATCCGCACGCCGCAACGCGGGGAGAAGCGCGGGATCGTGGCGCAGGCGACGTTGAATGCGAGGGAGGCGCTGGGGCGGAAGCTGGCGGAAACACAGAGCCAGCAGAAGATCTTTGCGGCGGTGCAGAAGGTGTTCGATCTGGCCGAGGCGCCGAAGCGCATCGAGGTCTACGACAACAGCCACATCATGGGCACGAACATGGTGGGCGGCATGGTGGTGGCGGGGCCTGACGGGTTCGAGAAGAACGCCTACCGGAAGTTCAACATCCGCGATGTCGATCTCGAGCCGGGCGACGACTACGGCATGATGCGCGAGGTGATGCGGCGGCGGTTTGCGAGGCTGAAGAAGGAATGGGAGGAGTTGAACAGTTCGCCACCAGCGCAGCCGGGGGCGGTGGCGGCTGACCCGCAGGGTCCGGTGGCGGAGGGGACTCTCGCCGCGAGTCCTGCCGTAGAGCCAGGCCCCTCCATCTCGCTCGCAAGTGCGAGCGATCCACCTCCCTCGCCGCTTCGCGCCGAGGGAGGACGACGGCCCGACGCTTGGCCGGATCTGGTGTTGATCGATGGCGGGCTGGGGCAGTTGTCAGCTGCGCGTGAGGCGATTGAGGCCGTCGGCTTCAAGCCCGGCGAGCTGAATCTGGTGGCTATCGCGAAGGGGCCGGATCGGAATGCGGGGCGCGAGCAGTTCTTCCGGCCGGGACGTGCACCGTTCCAGCTGCCGCCGAATGACCCTGCCCTGTACTATCTGCAGAGGCTGCGGGATGAGGCGCACCGGTGGGCGATCGGAGCGCATCGGGCGAAGCGGTCGGCGGCGATTGCGGGACAGAATCCGCTCGATGAGATTGCGGGTGTCGGCGTGCGGCGCAAGAAGGCGCTGTTGAATCGCTTCGGCTCGGCCAAGGGCGTGAGCCAGGCGACGATGGCCGACTTGCAGACCGTGGAAGGCGTCAACGAAGCGCTGGCGCGACGAATTCATGATTTCTTCCATGGCGGATGAGCGCGCTGCACGCATAGCGGATACGACGCGGGTATGGCTCGCGCCGCATGATCCGGCCTGGGCGGAGATGGCGGCCGCAGAGGGCGCGCGATTGGCGGAGGCGGTTGGCGACAACCTCGTTTATGTTCATCACATCGGATCGACAGCGATACCCGGAATCGCAGCGAAGCCTGTCGTGGATCTGATGCCGGTGGTACGGTGCCTTGAGGCGCTTGAGGCGCGGCGGGAGGAGATCGAGACGCGGATATCTGTGGCGTGGCGCGTTCGGGATCGAGGGGCGGCGGTACTGTGTGCTGGAGTGCGACGGCCGGCGCGTGTTCCACGTACACTTCTATCAGGATACCTCGGCGCAGATCGCAACGCAGCTGGCGTTTCGCGACTTCCTGCGTGCGCATCGCGATGAGGCGCTGGCATATGAGACGGTCAAGCGCGCGGCAGCGGAAGCACATCCACACAATTCGCTGGCTTACAATGATCGCAAGGCTGGCTGGATACGCGCTTGCCTTGAGCGGGCAAACGCGTGGGTGGCAGGCGGCCAGATCCTGTGAGGCGCGAGTGGCATCATCGTGGCACCGCCGCCGAATTTCGTGACCAGCAGGACGAGGCCGGCACTGCCTTCGATCGCCAGGACGATATGGCCGGGACAGGGCACGCCCGGCTTCACATCGCGCCGGGCGATCCAGCAGCAATGGCCGGCGGCTCCCAGTGCGACGGACAACTGCTGCGCGATCGGGCCGCCGTCGCGGGTCCAATGCGAAATGAAAAGGTGGGTGATGGCGATGCTCCCGTTGCCTGCGCAGCAATGGGTCGCGGCGACCGTCATGCTTGACGCGGACGTGCGCCCTGCCACATTCACGGCGCATTCATGGGCGATCCGGCAGATCTTCGGCGTCTGCTCCATTGTGTTGGGGGATCCATGCTTCGACCTGCGCTGCTTGCCCTCGCCGCCCTGATCGTGGGCGCGGCGCCTGTCGCGGCCCAGACCGGCGCGAATGCGGCTGGCGCCAGCGGAGTTGCGCCGCGCGCCGCGGTGCCGAATTCCACCACGGCCTCTCCGGTCAGGCCGACCGTCACCGGCCACCTTACCACCTTCACGCGCGGCTTCATGCAGGTACAGACGCAGTACACCGGCAATGTGGTGTCGCAGACGCTGGCCGCGGCGCTGCAGCGGTCGCGCGACACGGTGCGGCCGGACTCGAAGCCGATCCCTGAAGAAGTGAAGCGTGAGCTTATCCCGTTCTATCCGGCGGAGCTGCTGGAGAATGTGCGCTACACCATCGGTGACACGAGCCAGGCGGGGCTTGCGGGGTTCGCGATCCGCAACGGACGCGCGGCGGCGGTTACGCTGATCGACACGGTGGTGTTCAAGGACGAGAGCTATGTCTCGAGTCTTGCGCTGTGGGCGCATGAGATCCATCACGTGCAGCAGTATACCGACTGGGGACTCTCCACATTCGCTGCGCGCTATGCGTTCGGCTGGAACGAGGTTGAGGCGGAAGCGGGCGCGCGGGCGAAGGCGTTCGTCGCGTGGTATCGCGAGCGCAAGGGACTGGACTAGACTTTCCATCGTCGTGAATTTGCCGGATGGTCCGCGCGCCACGCGGAGCCATGCATGCCTGAAGCGATCATCGAACCTGACCTGCCAATCATCGATCCGCACCATCATCTGTGGGATCGGCGGCCGGTGATGCATCTGATCCCGCAGCCATCGCATCCGTTCGAGCACATCAGTTATCGCAAGGGGCATTACCTGCTGGACCAGCTGCTGGAGGACGCCGGCAGCGGGCACAACATCGTGGCGACGGTCTATCTCGAGTGCCGCTCGATGTATCGCGCCGATGGGCCGGCCGAGATGAAGTGTGTGGGCGAGACGGAGTTCGTCAACGGCGTCGCCGCGATGGCGGCGAGCGGGCTGTATGGCAGGACGCTGGCGTGTGCGGGGATTGTGAGCATGGCGGAGCTGCTGCTGGGGGCGGAGGTGGGCCGCGTGCTGGATGCGCACATCGCGGCGGGGGGCGCGCGTTTCAAGGGCATTCGGCGCTCGACATCGTATGATGCGGACTCTGGCGTGCTTGGGCCGCTGAACCGCAATCCGCCGGGCGTGATGATGGAGCGGAAATTCCGCGAGGGCTTTGCGGAGCTGGGCAAGCGTGGGCTTTCATTCGACGCGTGGATGATGGAGCCGCAGCTGCCGGAGCTGGTCGACCTGGCGCGGCAGTTTCCGGAGACGCCGATCGTGCTGGACCATGTCGGCACGCCGCTCGGGATTGCTGGCTATGCGGGAAAACTGCCGGAGCGGTTTGGAGTCTGGCGCGAGAACATCCGCGCGCTGGCGGCGTGCGGGAATGTGCATGTAAAGCTGGGCGGGCTCGCCATGCCGTTCTGCAATTTTCCTTCGATGCTGGCGGAGACGCGGGCGGCGTCCGAGCAGCTGGCCGGGGAGTGGGGACCGTACATCGAGACGTGCATCGAGGCGTTCGGCGCGCGGCGTGCGATGTTCGAGAGCAACTTCCCGGTGGATGAGGTGAGCTGCGATTACCCGACACTGTGGAATGCGCTGAAGCTCATCGCAAAGGGCGCGAGTGCGGATGAGAAGCGCGAGCTGTTCTTCGGGACGGCGAACAGGTTCTATCGGTTGGGGTTGCAGGCGCGTTGATGCGCTTGTGAGCCCGGGCTCATTCTGAGGAGGCCGCAGGCCGTCTCGAAGGACGTGGGCGTGCTTGCCGGGGCCACTTCCCTTCCCTCCTACGCAGGTCCATTCTGTCCCCATCGGCGCAAGATCGGCGGGAGATGGGACATGCATTTCGAGCTCGCGGAAGAGCATCGGCTTCTGCAGGATCTGGTCGCGCGGTTTGTGCGGGAGAACCTGATGCCGCTGGAGCGGCGAGTGCTCGAGCGCGATGCGAATGGTCAGGGCGCTTACCTGAGCCACGAGGAACGCGATCGCATCGATGTGGCGTCGCGGGAGATGGGGTTGTGGGGGCTGGATGCGCCGGAGGATGTTGGCGGGGCGGACCTGCCGGCGATTGCGATGGTGGGCGTCAACATCGAGATCGGAAAGACGTGCGTGCCCTACTACCTGCCGCCGGACTCACCGAACCTGCGCATGCTCATGGCGACGGTGAATGAGGATCAGCGGGAGCGGTATCTGACGCCATATGTACGGAAGGGTACGGTCTCGGCCATCGGCATTTCGGAGCCGGGCGCCGGGGCCGATCCCGCTGCGATGATCACGCGGGCGGTGCGCGAGGGTGACGAGTGGGTGATCAACGGGCGAAAGATCTGGATCAGCCGCGCGCAGGAAGCGGACTTTACGATTTTAATGGCGGTGACAGACAAGAGACTAGGCGCGCGTGGGGGCATCTCGGCGTTTCTCGTGGATCGCGGGACGCCGGGGTTCAACGTGCTACGGCGGATTCCCATGCTGGGCGGGCAGTTCACGTATGAAGTGGCGCTGGAGAATTGCCGCGTGCCCGCGGCGAACCTGCTGGGCGTGGAGGGACAGGGCTTTGCGCCGATGCAGGTGCGGCTTTCGACGCGGCGGCTGCAGATGGCGAGCTGGTCGATCGGCATGGCGCAGCGCGCGCTCGACATGATGCTGGCGTATGCGCCGCAGCGCGTGGTGTTTGGCGAGCCCCTGGCAAACCGCCAGTCAGTGCAGTGGTGGATTGCGGACGCGTATACGCGCATCAAGGCGGCGACGCTGATGACGTATGAGACGGCATGGAAGCTGGATCGCGTCGCCGATGTACGCACGGATATCTCCGCGGTGAAGGCGTATGCGACCGAGATGGCGTACGAGGTGCTGGACCACGCGATGCAGCTCTACGGCGCGATGGGCGTCACCAGGGAGCTGCCGCTGTCGCTGATGTCCGGCCACCTGCGCACGATGCGAATTTATGATGGTCCCACCGAGGTGCACAAGTGGGTGGTGGCGCGGAATTTGTTGGGCTTGAAGCGGTGAGTCGCCGCCGAATGGCGACCATTGCGCTCCTCTCTGAAGGCGGCCCGGATCGTGACTATGCAGCTTCATATGCCTGGCTTTTCTTGTCGCCAGGCTGCGAGGCCGCTCGGGAGATCAGAACTAGCTGCGATATACGCGCCGCGAACGGGCGCATACTCAGCCAGGGCGACGCGATCGAAGTCGAGATCAGGTTGATCAACGAGCAGGACCTGCAGCCCTTCACGCGTGGCGGATTGTCTTTCAGGTTGTTTGAAAGTGCTGGCCTGGGTGCCCATGGCAAATGGCACTGAAATCCCCATCCCTTGTCGGCTTGCTCTTCACGCCAGAATGTGAGCGCTTGCTCACATCACCTGACTGCTGAGGAAATACACATGACCCAGACCATTTTCATCACCGGCGCATCTACCGGGCTCGGCTACGCCGCCGCCAAGCTGTTCGCGAGCAAGGGCTGGAAGGTGATCGCGACGATGCGCGATCCCTCGAAATCCGACCTTGCCGCCATCCCGGGCGTGACCCTCTTGCCGCTCGATGTGACGAACGCTGCGCAGATCAAGGAGACCGCCGCTAAGGCGCTGGCGCTCGGGACGGTGGATGTGGTGTTCAACAATGCGGGGTATGGGCTGGCGGGAGCTTTCGAGGGCGCAACGGACGAGCAGCTGCAAACGCAGCTGGACACAAACCTCCTCGGCGTGATGCGCGTGACGCAGGCTTTCCTGCCTGCCCTGCGCGCGCAGAAGAGCGGCATGATCCTGACGACAACGTCGATCGGCGGGCTGGTGACCTTTCCGTTCAACTCGGTCTATCACGCGACCAAGTGGGCGCTGGAGGGATGGAGCGAGAGTCTCGCGTATGAGCTGGCGCCGTTCGGCATCAAGGTACGCACGCTGGCACCGGGCGGTATCGCGACGGACTTCGCCAGCCGCTCGCTCGTGATGACGCCGCACCCGGCATACATGGAAGCGATCGGCAAGACGATGAAGGCGTTCATGGATCCGGAGCGCCGCGCGGGCGGATCGACGGCGGAGAAGATCGCCGTGGAGGCGTATGCGGCGGTTACGGATACGAGCGATCGCGTGACGTTCGTTGCCGGCGATGATGCGCGGGCGACGTATGGCCAGCGGCTTGCCGCCGGTGTCGAGGCTTTCAGACAAGGCATTCGCGACCGCTTCCTGGGGTGAGCAGCATGACTGACCGCATCGGCGACATTCACATCGCGCGCGATAGTTTCGTGGCGACCGTCACCATCGACAAGCCGCCGATCAATGCGGTGAGTGTGGACCTGATGCGCGACCTCGCGGATGTGCTGGAGGGGCTCGACAAGGATGGCGTGACGCGGGCTGTCGTGCTGGCGACGGCGGGGAAGGTGTTCTGCTCGGGGGCTGATCTCGCACGGCGGGCGGATGAGATCGGGATTGCGGCGAAGGACGAGGAAAAAGGCAATCCGCTTTATGATCAGGCGGTGCGGCTGGTCTCGACCGAGTTGCCGATTGTTGTCGCAGTGCAAGGCGCAGCTGTGGGTGCGGGGCTGGGGCTCGCGCTTGTCGGGGATTTTCGCGTGGCGGCGCCAGAGGCGCGGTTTGCGGCGAACTTCACCAAGCTGGGCTTTCATCCGGGGTTCGGCCTGACCTACACCCTGCCCCGGCTGGTCGGACGGAGGCATGCAGCGCGGATGTTTCTGACGGGCGATCGGTTCGATGCGGAGGCGGCGCTGGCGATGGGGCTGGTGGATGAGGTTGCGCCGCTGGACCAGTTGATGGTGCGTGCGCGGGCGCTGGCCGGATCGATTGCGGAGAATGCGCCGCTGGCGGTGCGCTCGACGCGCAAGACACTGCGCGGAGAAATTGCGGCGGGTGTGCGGGCCGCGACGGACCACGAGTTCGTCGAGCAGCAATGGCTGATGAAGACGGATGACTTTCGCGAGGGTGTAAAGGCGGTCGGGGAGCGGCGGCGGGGGGATTTCAAGGGGCAGTGAGCACGCCCTAGTTGAGCGCCTCGATGCCTCCGAGGAAGACCTTCACGGCGCGCGCCACATGTTCGCGGACCTCCTCGTCGGTGTGGACGTAGGACGGCATCAGGAGGGTGCGGAACTGGATGCGTGAGCGGAGCAGATCGAAATAGATCGAGGCGGCCTGCTCGAAATTGGCGAGCTTGATCTCGCCAGCTTGCGCGCGGTCTTCGAGATAGCCGGCGAGCGATTTACGGACGGCTTCGGGTGCCCGCTTGTTCCAGCCTTCGGCGAGCTCGGGGAATTTCTTGGCCTGGGAGACCATCAGGCGGAAGAAATCGAGGTTTTCGGGCTGGACCTGCTTGAAGAGGAAGTCCTCGCCGATGCGAGTGAGGCCTTCGCGCAGGGGAGCATGAGCGGCGAGTTCGATCTCCATCTGGGTCGTAAGCTCGCCGACGCGGGCGTCGATCATCGCCTCGAACAGACCTTTCTTCCCGCCGAACTGGGAGTAAAGCGTGGACAGAGACCCCCCCGCCCGGCGGACGATTTCCGCCATGTTGGCGGCCTCGTAGCCATGTTCGAGGAAGACTTCGCGCGCAGCTTTCATGAAGGCGGCGCGGCGAAGCTCGGCCCTGCCGGCTTCGGGTTCAACGGTCTGGGGATCGTCTGTCTGGGTATGGATCGGGCTGGAATCGGATTGCGACATATGGACAGGAATACTCGTTCTGGTCGGGTCTTGATACTCGCGTCATCGAGGTTACATTTCAACCCAAACGTAACTGCAATTACAGTATATGGTGCAGCGCCTTCCCGGCCGCGTTGACGGAGAGGATACGACAATGGCCCTGAAGACGGTCAAGATTGAACCGGGGCCGGCTGCTCTTGCGCCGGACGCGCCCGCTCAAAAGACAGAGTCCGCCGCACCTGCTGCGACGCCAGCGTCGACGTCTGCGGGCGGCGGCGTTCGGAAGAAGGTCATGCTCGGCGCGGCTGTTGTTGCAGTTCTGGCCGCTGGCTGGTTCGGCGTCGACTGGCTGACCAATGGCCGCTTCAACATCTCGACCGACAACGCCCAGCTGCGCTCGGACATCGCGCGCGTGACGCCGAAGATCGAGGGTTATGTGAAGACAGTCCATGTCGCCGAGAACCAGGCGGTGAAGCGCGGCGACCTGCTGATCGAACTGGAAGCAGATGAATTCGAGACGCGCCTGGCGTTTGCCAGGGCCGAGCTGGCGCAAGCGGAAGCTGACGCGGCGCAGGCCAGCGCGCGCATCACCGTGCAGCGCGACACGCTGGCCGAAGCGCGCGCCGCGCGCGAAGCGGCGGATGCCTCGGCCGACCTTTCCTCATCCGACGAGAAGCGTCTGACGGAACTTGCCGCGAAAGGCTGGTATCCGAAGGCGAAGCTGGAACAGGCGGAAGCCGCGCGCCGCACGGCGAACGCACAGCTTTCGCAGGCCTCCGCATCCATCACGGCCCAGCGCAGCCAGCTTTCGAGCGCGGAAGCCGCCGCGCTCTCTGCAGGTGCCAAGGTGGAAGCTGCACGCGCAAAAGTCATCGGGGCGCAACTCGAGCTAGATCGCACGAAGATTCATGCGCCGATGAATGGCGTCGTGACCAAGAAGGATGTTGTCGAGGGACAGATTCTTTCGCCGGGACGCGTCGCCTTGTCGATCGTGTCGTCCGACGATGTCTGGGTGGTGGCGAACTTCAAGGAGACGCAGATCACCGAGATGCGCGAGGGCCAGTGCGTCGACGTGCATGTCGATGCGCTGCCGAACCTGCATGTCACTGGCAAGGTGCAGAGCCTGTCGCCCTCGACGGGCGGCACGTTCAGCCTCGTGCCGCAGGACACGGCGACGGGGAATTTCACCAAGATCGTGCAGCGCGTGCCGGTGAAGATCGTGCTGGACAAGGAAGCATTGTCGAGTGGCCTGCTGCGCTCCGGTCTGCAAGTGACTGCGACGGTCTCGACCAAGCCTGACTGCAAGTAATCATGAGCGCGACCGCCATCACAGCCCCGCCGGGAGCGTACACGCCCCCGGCCAGGGGAACGCGCGAAAGCCTGATGCTCAACATCGGGTTCTTCGCGATGGTGGTCGGCATGTTCATGGCGATCCTGGACATCCAGATCGTCGCGTCTTCGATTGCGCAGATTCAGGCGGGCATTTCGGCGTCTGCCGAAGAGGTCGCGTGGATCCAGACCAGCTACCTGATCGCGGAGGTGATCGGCATTCCGCTGTCGGGCCTGCTGAACCGCGCGCTTTCGATGCGGCGGCTGTTCGTGTTCTCGGCGGTGGGCTTCACGTGCGCGAGCGTCTTGTGCGCGTTTGCATGGGATCTCAACAGCCTGATCGTGTTCCGCTGCATCCAGGGTTTCCTGGGCGCGGCGATGATCCCGACCACGATGGCGGCGGCGTTCACGCTGTTCGGGCCCAACCGGTCGATGCTGCAGCAGGTGGCGGTCGGAATGGTGGCGACGCTGGCGCCGTCAATTGGGCCGACGCTGGGCGGCTGGCTGACCGAAAATATGAGCTGGCACTGGCTGTTCCTCGTCAACGTGATCCCGGGGATCATCGCGGCGACGCTGGTGTGGAATCTCACGCCGAAGCTGCCGACGCAGCTGAGCTTGATCCGCAACATCGACATCATCGGGCTGGCGGCGATGGCGCTGTTCCTGGGGTCGTTCGAATACGTGTTCGAGGAAGGCCCAGCTGCAGGGTGGCAGGAGGACGAGCATCTCATCGTGTGGATGTTCATGTGCTCGCTGGCGGCCGTGGTGTTCTTCTGGCGCGCGTTCACGCGGGCGAACCCGGTCGTTGACCTGACCATTTTCAGGGACCGCAATTTCGCGGTGGGCTCGACGGTTGCGGTCATTGTCGGCTTCGGACTGTTCGGATCGATTTACCTGACGCCGCTCTTCCTGGGCACGGTGCGTGGCTACAACTCGCTG
>Ga0163144_10005310_pt1 | contig 28645 bp, 21 predicted proteins | sample OliLak19BULKMAT1_FD_123175 | JGI IMG/M metagenome (GOLD analysis project Ga0163144, IMG submission 123175) | Freshwater microbial mat bacterial communities from Lake Vanda, McMurdo Dry Valleys, Antarctica - Oligotrophic Lake LV.19.BULKMAT1 | ecosystem: Environmental > Aquatic > Freshwater >...
CGCTAGGATGAAACGGAATCAACCAATGTCGGGGCTGACGCCAGCTGCTATCCAGAATCTCGCACACCGTAGGGTGCCAGTCAACCGCGAACCAACCCCCTCATCCGGCCTGTCGGCCACCTTCTCCCCCTCAAAGGGGGAGAAGGGACGAGGCTGTAGATTTACGCATGCCATGATGTTTCTGTCACTCACGTTGTTTCAATCCGCCGCCTTTGCTCAGCCCGGTCAGAACGCCAACATCGAATCCGACGATATCCGTCTGCGTGCGGCAGTCAAGAAGGCACTGGAACGGGGCTGCAGATACCTGCAGTCGGAGCAGCAGGGTGACGGATCCTGGAACGGCTCTCGGGACGGCAATGAATGGACGGCCGGAATCACCGCACTGGCCGTTCTGGCACTCATCAACAGTGACGTCCCTGTCGATTCGCCTTCGGTACAGCGCGGACTCGACTACATCCGCAATCTGCCGCCCAGCGGCGTGTCAGGCGGGTACGGCGTCTATCAGACATCATTGGCTGTGATGGCACTGTGTGCCGCCGAGCAATTTGACCGAGACCTTCCCAAAATCCAGTGGTTCGCAAGGCTGATTGAAGATTCACAGGAATTCGACGGACCGGCGAAGGGACTCTGGAACTACAGAATTCAGGCTCCCGGCAGCAGCGGCAGCGGCGATGCCAGTAATGGCCAGTATGCTGTGCTGGCGCTGCGGGAGGCAGCGTATGCGGGGGCTGAAGTTTCGCGTGAGACGTGGGAACGAATTCACAAACGCTGGGTTGGGGCTCAGCTTCCAGGCGGCGGCTGGGGTTATTCGGAAAGTCAGAACGAAGCTCGAGGCAGCATGACTGTCGCGGGGTTGTCCACGATCGCGATCACGACGAGGATGCTGCAGGATGATCGCGATGTCGACTTTCAGGGTCGTCCCGACTGTTGCCAGACTCTGCCTCCGAATCCCGCCCTGGAGCAGGGCCGTCGGTGGATGGCCGAGAATTTTTCCGTCGTCACAAATCCAGGCACCGGAAGCTGGTACTTTTATTACATGTACGGTCTCGAACGCGCCGGTCGGATGAGCGGAGTCCGATTCTTTGGCAAGAATGACTGGTACCGACGAGGAGCTGCTGCACTGGTCGATGCGCAGCTGCCGCAGGGGAACTGGAAGTCCATCGGAAATGAATCGAATCCAGTCGCGAACTCGTCCATGGCTCTGATTTTCCTGTCGAAAGGGCTGTCAAGAGTCGTCATCAACAAGCTCGATTATAACTCGCCCAATGGCGAATCACTCGATCACGGTGAATGGAACCGTCATCCGTATGACGTGACGAATCTGGTCGAATTGATTGATGGACTGCCGGGCTGGCCGCCGCGGCTGACCAATCAGGTCGTTACGCTCAGCCGGCTGAAGGCCGAGACCGCTGTGGATGATCTGAATCAGGCACCCGTGCTGTTCATCTCCGGCCGAGATGCACCTCAAATGTCCGATGAGCATGTCAGTTGGCTGCGAAACTATGTCGATGCGGGCGGCTTTATCTTTGCGGTCGGGAATTGCGACGGCAAAGGCTTTGATGCGGGCTTCCGCGAGATGGTCAAACGCATGTTTCCTCAGGGGGATGCATCGCTGTTACGGCTGACCGGTGAGCATCCGGTCTATCGCAGCGAATACCTGCTCGATGCCGAAGGCGTCGAGCTGTGGGGAGTCGATTTCGGCTGCCGGACATCGATCATCTATTCGCCCGATGACATCGGCTGCCTGTGGCAGAAATGGGCAAAACATGAACCAAAGGACCGCAATCCCGATCTGAGCCAACGCGTCATCCGCTCGACTCGAATCGGAGTCAACGTTATTGCCTATGCCACGGGACGAGAACCTCCGGAGAAGTTGAGCGACGTCGCGTCACACCGCAAGGACTCGGCGGCAACGATTGAGCGAGGCCTGCTGCAGATTGGGAAGCTGCGTTATGGAGACGGCTGGGACACAGCTCCCAGGGCCGTGAAGAATCTGCTGACCGCACTGAACGAGACCGTGGGCGTGGCCGCATCGACTCAAACGGAAGCGATCCCTGTCACCCTGGACGAGATGACTCGGTTCCCGCTGGTGTATATGCACGGGCGATATCGGTTTCATCTTGTAAATCAGCAGCAGCAGGCTCTGCGCGCTTACCTCAACCGCGGCGGAGTGTTGTTTGCCGATGCCTGCTGCGGTTCGTCAAACTTCGACCGCGCCTTTCGGGATCTTGTCAAGCAGCTTTATCCGGAACAGGAACTGAAGGAGATCCCTGCCGACCATGAAATGTTCTCCGAAACGGTCGGCCACAACATCAAGCAGGCGACTCGCCGCCGCCTGGTGCCATCCGAAGAAAAAGCCGCGCTGACGATGCGAACTGAAATCGGTCCCCCGATTCTGGAAGGTATCGAGATCGAAGGCCGTTACGCCGTCATTTACAGTCGCTACGACATCAGCTGCGCGTTAGAGCACCAGGCATCGCTCTCCTGCGACGGCTACATCGAAGCCGATGCCGCGAAGATCGCAATCAACGTCGTGCTGTACTCCATGCTGCAGAACATCGCCGGTCCGCAATTCAATCCAGTGCCAGTCGTTCCGTGACGAACAGCACTTCAAAGACTCTGCGGGTACTGCAAAACTCACGCCGCATCGCGTCCCTGAGTCTGCAATCCTGAACCGACCGGCATCGGCGATTCAATCAGCTTCATTTCCCGAACCGTCAGCTGCTCCAATAGATCGCGGATCGTGCGTTCGGCGTCGCTGCGGTCGTGTTGCCAGCGGTCATGCATGTCTGTCAGCTGCGTCTGCAGAGTCAGAATCGTGTTCTGCTGATCGTCCACGACAGAGCCGGCTGTGCGGGCAGCGTGTTCTTCTTCCTTCGCTGCGAACCACTGTTCGAGTTCCGCGCGATCACGTCGGAACTGCATTTGCCGTTCGGTGACGTCGCTGGCGGCGGCTTCCACCTTGTCACGGTCTGCGCTGATCTGAATTCGCAGACGGTCGAAGAACGAATGCACGTCGCCACGAGACTGTTCCAGCCTCACACGAGCCGCGTCCGGTGACGAAGCGTCCCGGCAGAGCGTGACCCGGGCTTCTTCGATAACCAGTCGCTGTTCGAGGATCTCACTCTGGGTCTGATCCAGTTCCGCCCGCAGGCGATTGAGTCGCTGCGAACGATCTTCCAGTCGCGCGGCCAGATCAGCAATCGATGTCTCCTGCTGGCGAACTCGGCGCTGACGACTTTCGATGTCTCTCAGAATCGCATCCCGCTCTTCTTCGCTGCGCCGCTGCTGACGCTGGATATCGGAGATCGCGGCGGCCTTTGAGCGACCGACAATCTGTGCTTCGCGACCCAGCGATGCCTCGCGTTCCGTCAGCAGCGAACGGAGATGTTCCAGCTGGCGGAATCGCAGCCGATGCAGTTCCAGAAACCGCAGACGTTCACTCCGGAACATCTGCTGTTCACGGCGGAATTCGCGGAGTTCCGTTTCGAGATCTTCTTTGGCACGAGTCAGATGCTCGAACTGAAAACGATAACGGCGCTGCAGATTGTTTTGTTCGGTGAGCAGCGTTTGCCGCTTCTTCTCGATTTCTTCCTTCAGCCGCTCCTGTTCGGCTTCCACCTGTTTTCCGAACAGTTCCCGCTGCTGCTGGAGGTCTTCGGCCTGCTGCTGCAGTTCCAGCAGCTGATTCTCATGGATCTGCTGCCATTCGAGTTTCTGGCGGTTGATCTGCCCGATCTCCGCCGCCATTTCTTCGCGAGCCTGATCCGCCAGCCGCTGGCGTTCGGCTTTACGCTCTTCGTCGAGCCGCAGAAGTCGTTCGGCGTGATCCTGGCGTTCTCGCTCCGCCTGCTCCCGCAACCTGGCGCGCTCGGAATCGAGCATCGCGCGTTCCTGGCTCAGCTTCATCCGGTCTTCATCAAGTTCCGCACGAACGGACTGTTTCAGGATGACCCGTTCTTCCGCGAGGGCGCGCTGCGCGGAGCGCGCTTCGCCCGCTTGCCGCTGCAGGACCTCTTCCTGATGGGCGACTTTTGTCAGCCGCTGTTCAAGGTCCGCCATCATCTCGCGATGGTCGGCGCGGTCACGAGCGACCTGCAGGGCGAATTCCTGCGCACGCTCCTCAAACTCGCTACGATCAACAGCGAGCTGTTTCTGATCCGCCGTAATCTCGGCACGCCGCTGCTGGAGTTCCGAGAATCGAACCTGCAGTGATTCTGCCGCCGCAGAGGCCTGCAGCAGAATCCTGAGAGCATCCGATTCACCCGCAGCAAGGAATGCGTCAGCGGCGGCGAGTTGGCCGCCGTCCGGATGCCCATCCTGCTCGCGCTCGGCTGAACCGATGGCCATCGTCTTTGACTCAATCAATGGCTCATCAGAGTTTTCCAGCATGTTCGGGACTCCTTTCCCAAACTCGACCTAAGCCAGTGCCTTGTCCAGCATGATCACAAACTGGCCTTTTGCAGCAAGTCCGACGACCTTGTCCACAACCTCGCCTTTCTTGAATAGCAACACGGCTGGGATGCCGGTGATGCCGAATCCGGCTGCCGTCTGATGGTTGTCGTCAGTATTGAGCTTACCAATCTTGACTCGCCCTGAATATTCGCCGGCGAGTTGCTCGATCGTCGGAGTCAACCTCTGGCACGGTCCGCACCATGGTGCCCAGAAGTCGACCAGAACCGGTTCCGCAGAATCCAGAACTTCGGTCTTAAAATTCGCGTCAGTGAATTCATGCAAGTTGCCAGCCATTCCTCGTCCCTTCGAAAATCCGCTCTTCCATCGTGCTGTCGGCAGTCAGACGACCAACTGTGCAGCCTTTGCAACCGCTGCGCCCGATCAGGCGCAGTCAGTGCAAACTGCCAATGATGCCCGTTTGAGCCCCGGACGGCTTCAATAACCGTCCAAATCCCGCGTATTACCGCGACCGTGACCGCTGCAAGACGCGGATTATTGGTCAACCTGATGACACTGTCAACGCGGGTCACGTTCACTTGGGCAAGAGTGGGAGCGATCTGCCGTCCAGCAGAATCGCTCCGGCAGGAAGTGCCGCTTTATGCCATCGTTGCGGTTCGCTTCGCGAACCAGGCGGAGCGCGAATCGCGCGTCCCGTTCTGCTTGCGGAGCAAACAACGACTATGGACCTTGAGTCGCTGCAGACGATGAAATCGCCGCCTGCACGGCTTCGAGCTGATTGGCATAGTCGCCGACCGCAGTTGCCGTGTAGTCCCGAATCAGCCATCGAACGAGCAGGTCAAGGTCAACATCAGACAGCTGCTGCGGCGAATACGGCGGCATCTGATTCTTCGTTCCGTAGTGACGAACCGCGTCCGGATGACGAATGAAGTCTTTCAGCCATGCCGACGAGCCATATTGAGCCAGAGTCGGATAACTACCAGCCGTCGAATCATCAGGCTGAGCCGGAAAAAGCTGACCAATCGTCTCATGACAACTCGCACAGGAAGTGCCTTTCAGAGCGCCGGCCCAGTCACCGTCGACCGCCAGTTTGCGGCCTCGATCGACTAACGCGGAGTCGATTGTCGTTCCTGGATGAAGCTCGAAAAGGGATAGCTCCGGTAAAGGCAACTGATCGACTAACGCGGAGTCGATTGTCGTTCCTGGATGGGCGGCTTCCGCTGTCAGAAATTCGACCAGGGCTTTGACGTTGTCCGCGTTCTCCGGAGATTTCAGGGACTCGGAATTGCCAGATGTCCAGTCCCCCATTTCGGAGTTGTCCGGATCGATGAACTCAATGCTCTCGCCCGCAGCTGTCTTCTTCTGAGCGTCCTTGTACCAGTCCGCGTTCTTCAGCCATGCAAAGTGCCTGGAATAGTCGGTCACGATGGCAGACATCCACTCGCGGCGGGCGAACGAACCCAGATCCGCTGCCGTCGGAGCAGCAATCTGCGGGGTTGTCTCACCTTTGAGTGCGTCCATCACAAGGCTGCCTCGACCATCGTGGCCGTTATAACGGTGGCAGGCAGAACAGTGCTGAGCAAACAGGCGTGGTCCCTGGGTGAACGGGTCTCGCCGCAGCAGCGAGACCGCTCCTTCCACCGGAATCTTGTCCGGTCCGGACGCGAGTTCGATGGCGCGGCCAGCGTCACGGCGAGTCTCCAGGAGTGCGGCCTGATGGCCTCGATCATAAGCGTCGTCGTAAAACGCCATGATTGTCAGCACAACGACTCCGAGTGCCAGCAGCCAGATGAATCCTTTATTCCAGAGATGGCCAGCGTTGCCGAACAGTCTTGCCGTAAACGGCATGGCAGCAATGACGCCCATGATCAGACCGGGCAGGATGATCGCGCCAAACGTGAGGCCCAGCGATTCCACCGCGTGAAACCGCAGCATGCGGAACAGAAACAGGAAGTACCATTCCGGTCGGGCGGCATCGAACTTCACGGACGGGTCGGCTGGCGCACTCAGTTCCGCTCCACGAAACATCGTCAGCAGCAGCACGACGGCAAGCACGCCAAGGCAGGCCACCGCATCTTTGAGCACCTGATCAGGCCAGAAAGTCGTTTCCGGTGCGTGCTTCGGATCATGCACCGTCAGTCCGTGGCGTCGGAAGACGTAGATATGCAGAGCCAGGAATGCCACCAGCAGCGTCGGAAGAATTCCTGCATGCATGGCAAAGAATCTCGTCAGTGTGAGATGACCGTAGTCACGGCCTCCCTGGGCCAGCGTCTGAACTTCGGCACCAACGACGGGCGTGGCACTCATAATGTTCGTCGTGACCTGCGTCGCGTAATAGCCCTTCTGGTCCCACGGCAGCAGATACCCGGTGAGGGACAGTCCCAGCACGATCTGCATGAGCACCAGACCCAGCCAAAAATTTACCTCACGCGGAGCCTTATAGGCTCCATCAATGATGACCTGAATCAGGTGTATTGCCATGAGCACCACCATCGCCTGCGCTGCATAGTGGTGCAGGCCGCGAATGATGTATCCAAGGTACATCTCGTGCTCAATATAGAACACGCTCTCCCACGCCGTACGGGTGCTTGGGCTGTATGCGGTCCACAGCATGAAGCCTGTAATCATCTGCAGGACAAACGTGAAAACCAGCGTGCTGCCCCAGACGTAGCGCCAGCGTGCCCCGCCAGGGACCCGTTCGTAGAGCGCCTCATGCATCAGCTGTCTGAAACCCGTGCGACTGTCGAACCAGTTGATCAACGCATTCATCGTGCAGCGACTTTCGGGACAATTCAGAAGTTCCGGGGCAGCCTGCCAGCGCTTGACCACCAGCGACCGGTCACCGCGTCCACCGACAGCGGAGTTCGGTCCCGGCAGACCTCGTCCGCTGGTTCCCTCAGAGGATTGTCAGGGAATCCCGGGAAACACTCAAGCGGACGTCAAGAACAGTTCCGGCGGAGCACGGAGAATCGGCTCGTTGTAACCCGAACCGTCAGCGAGGAACAGAAGCGCTGTGAATCGTCGCGGTGACACTTCGGGTTACTTCCTGGGTGTCGTGCGCCAGCCAGCTGCACCGGGGCCGTCAACGGTTCAGCGGTAGAGGGGCTTTCGGCTCTGCGGACAACAGCTTGGAGGACAGCGACGGTTCATGCATAAGCGCGTGAGATCCAGCTGCTCGCAGTAGACATCATCGAGCTTCCGTTCGAAGTCGCAGTGATCGGCAATGTGGTCAATGCCGTCGGCGTAATGTTCGGTCAGTCCGCAGCATTGGCAGCCGGGCAGTGACAGAAAACCCACGATTGAGAGCAAAGTAAAGAGGGTTCGCATGGACGTCCTTTTCCCGCGATCAGCCGATGAGGAGTGAACCGCCGGATGTCGCCGGCAGTACCTCTGCAATGCGCATCGAGCGGCAGCCCGGTGTGACTGCAGCGAACTGTCGGGAACATCCGGCTGTCGCTCCGCGAGGGTTCCGGCGTAATGCATATCCGGTGCATTCCGGATAACCGGACTCGGCAGTATTCTCCGGTTCTTCACACTGCTCGATTACGAAAGGCTCTCGATCAGGCGTTGGCCCACTTCACCCGGACTCGGGCAGATGTATCAAGGACAGGTTTTCAACGGGCTTGCGTGACCTGTCTTCGTCATCGTCGGCTACGTCGCCTTCATTATTCCCGGCGTCGTTTAGCATTTTTGCTGCGTGCTGTGTGCGGCCTTGGGTGATCCGTATCGGTGAACCGAACTGTGACTTATCAGGTGGCCAACCATGTTGAACCGGCTACATCGGGAGGAACTGCGGTTTCTGTCATTTCGAGACACCCTTGTGAAGATCCGGGATGCGGTTACGTCAGAGGCTCTGACAGACGGATGGGGACACGACGTCGGATTGTGATTCAAAGCACGAATATTCGATGATACGAAAGACAAAAACGGAGTTTCTGCAGGACATCGTCAACGACTACATTGCCGATGGACAGCCGTGGCCTGCTGACAAAAAGGCAATCGCATTGTGGGCCATCCAGATGAAAAAATGGACAGCGCCCAGAAAGTCATTGGTTGAACAATGCGCGCAGGAATTGGCGGACGCAATGCGGGCGGAAAATGGAAACCGATCCTCAACGCAGGACCGTTCACGCCAAACGTTGCGCGAAGATCAAAGAGGGAGACCAGCAGGGTAAATTGGTGCAGCGAACGTTCTGGTTCGACACAAAATCCCGAACGGCAAAGCTCTTTGGAATTTCACAGCAGCAATGGAGAAACGCCATCTCCGGCGAATGCAAGCAGCATCGTCTTGAGGAAGACTCGTTTAATCAGAACAACACCGAAGGCGCTACGCTAAAGCATTCGCTGAATTTCGAGCCAGATTTGCTCGATGCCGCGCATGCCAAGGAATACAATCCGCCCCCCCGTTGTTGAGGATGAGGATGATAATCAGGAAAACGTCTGATCGCTGCTTCGAAGCTCATCTTCGGTCAGTTCCGATACGATGCCCAGGCAACGGCGAGCGGCGTCTGATCTTCACTTCTGAGGTTCGAGTGTGATCTGCAATCGGCAGTTCAACGCAGCGGCAATGCGCTCCACTGTCTCAAGAGTGACGTTCGCCTCAGGACTGTTCCAAAGTCGGGAAAGATTGCTCCGGTCGATTCCCGTGCGCTTCTCCAAATCGGACAGCGATAACTGCTGAACTTCCTTCTGCTCGGCAAGCTGCTTCAAAATGCGATTGGCGGCCGATACAGCACCATCCCTCGACACCTGGAGTTGCCGGCCGCGGGCACGGTTTGCCGCGATGACTTCCGGCAGCTCCTCTTCAGCGATCGCTCTTCGCATCCGAAGAAGCACTTCTCTCGTTGGCTTCAATCGTTTGGATCTTTCTGACATCGCATGCCTACACGGGATCGATTTCGTACGCCGTCACTGGGATGACACTGACGTCCACTTCATCCCATTCGAACACAACGGCCACAAACCGACCGTCGCGAGTGTGACCAAACCGGATCAGGCGCTCACTTGTATAACTGGCGTCTTCTGATTCGCAGTTCTCAAACACAAACTGGAAATCGTCTGCCGTCAAACCGTGATCCGCGAGTTTTTCAACATTGTCTCGGGGTTCGTCGGACCAAAAGTACCGGAACCATGGCATGGTTCTCTCTCCCTCAACCCGGTCTTGCATGATATCGCCTGACGCGCTGTTGTCAAATATGAAAACAGCAATCCACGCCACAACTTTGGCGAGAATCACCGTTGAGTCTATGGCGGCGATTCCTACGACCTCATGGCCGAGTATTTCGACCGAAATACCGAAGCACCTGTCTAACCCGGCGATTCCGCTCGGGCTCGTTCGGAGCTTGCTCGTGGATCACTTCTGCCCTGATGGGTTCCGAACCGCTTGTAGAACTGCCGAAAGTCGCGCAATCCGGGACTTCAGTGAGACGATCTCCCTTTCCTGTGCGGCATTCGTTGCGTCCTGCTTCTTCATCTGCTGCAGGCAGGCATCCACGAACGGAATTTCATCGACAAGATACGCACAGCCCTGGCCTGCCCCGAAGGTCGCTTTGTAATCGCCGAGCGTCGATCGACGAGCGTCCGCCACACGACTATGAACGTCGGAGAGTTTAGTATGGCCCGGATTGAAAAAGACCATGATTGAACCTTTCGTGTGATTTGCCGGAGTACTTCAGCCCCGCGGGCTGTCAATGGTTCGAACAGGAACTGCATCACGCCTTGAGCATCATCATCCGTCGTGTAAATTGAAGAAGCTCCGCCTGTGCCTGCTTCACTACTTCGCCGGACGTCTGATGCTGCTGAACGCATCGCTGCCAGGTTGCTCTGGCTGCTCTGGCTGCTTCCGACTTCGCTCGTAATTCGCGCACTGGTTCCGATTGGTTGGCGTGAACCTGCCGCTGGCGCTCTTGAGCGCTGAATTCACCTGTGCCGACGCCGCTTTCACCAGCACCTTCAGAGTCTTGTCAAAGGCGATGTCCGCCGTTCAGCACACGGCTGTTGAATAAGAGTGCCGCGTCCTCGCAACCTAACCATTCTGAGAAGCGCGACGCAGGCATATTCGCCAGAACGTTGGTATTCTGAAAGTCCCCGACACTCTGGCGAGTGTGGCTGCGGGATTTCCGACAAAGCCTCGCTTCGCGCATTCAGGAATCAGACGGATGACTCCCCGACGACGCATACTTTTCCTTTGTACCGGCAATTCCTGCCGCAGCCAGATGGCCGAAGGATTCCTGCGGGCGTTTTGCCACGATCGCATCGAAGCACTCTCCGCCGGCGCGAAGCCATCCGGTTATGTGCATCCGCAGGCGATCACAGATGGCGGAATTTCGCCGCGTGCGTGATGAGATCCGTACAAAAATCGAATCGGTCTTTGTGTCCGTACACTAATTACCGGGTTGCTCGGCTGTCTGCGAAACGCTCCACGGCCGGGTCGCTACGTCCCGAGGTCGGACAGCACTGTCCGACAGGCGATTTCGTCGAACAGAGGTTCAAGGCTGTTGAACGATTCTTTCGGCGCGGTGCAGCTGATGATCACGGTCTTCATCAGATCACGGTCATAGCGATCATGCTTCACCGTAAAAAATGCCTTGGTCGACGTGATCTGACCGGGAAACGAGGACTCTTCGGTGTGTTCATAGAGCACAGCGACGGCCGGATGGCCGTCAATCTTCGTGCTCCAGCGTTTCTGCTCCTGGTAGTTTTCGACGTATCCCCTGGCGGTAAACGCGAAATGATCGATCGCCGACTGCAGTGTTCCACCGGTTGCCGGATACTCGATCACTTTGATGACTTCGGGAGTTCGCTGCTTTTCGCCGGACGATGTCTGCTGGAAGTGAGTCGGTGAGATCTGAGTCCAGTCGTCCGGGATGAGGATCGAACACAAGGAATTCTCAATCTGCCGTCGGCAGTTTTCATTCAGTGTCGATGGACACATCAGCAGTTCGTACTGGTCCGCGAACTTTGCTCCTGCGTCCCGTTGTGCGTCCGAAAGGCCTGTCTCCTCCTGCGGCTTCGTGCAGCCGGCGACGACGATGAAAAGCAGCATCAGACAATCGACGATCGGGTTTCTCAACGGAATCTCCGGTCTGCTGGGTTTAAGCCTCACCAAGCTGCACCAACTGAATGGAACGTGCATCTTCGGCATCGACGAGATCGCTGTGACAACTCGCCTTGTTCTCTTCCGCTCCGACCAACTTCTTGGTTTTGCTTGCCAACCGGTGAATTTCTTCCGGAGACAGCACACCGCGCCGTTCGAGGATTTCCTGCTGCTCCGCGGTCAATGCCCCGGTCACTTTCGCGCGGTCCCATTGAAATTCGTCGGCCTTGCCGCTGGCGAACTCCTGAATCTCCTTGCTGATTCGCACGCTGCACCAGTCGTGCCCGCACATCGCACAGAAGTCCGTGTCAACGTCCAGATCCTCGTCGTGATACGCACGAGCGATGTCAGGATCAAAGCTCAGTTCAAAGTGCTTCTGCCAGTTCAGCGCCGCCCGCGCGCGGGTGAGTTCGTCGTCGCGGTCGCGCGTTCCGGGAATCCCCAGAGCGACATCCGCGGCATGCGCGGCGATTTTGTAGGCGACGCAGCCCTGTTTCACATCGTCCTTTTTCGGCAGACCGAGGTGTTCCTTGGGCGTCACATAGCACAGCATACTGGCTCCGTGCCAGGCGGCGTTCGTCGCTCCGATACAGCTGGTAATATGGTCGTAGCCGGGAAACATATCCGTCACCAGCGGACCCAGCACATAAAACGGTGCCCCGTGACACAGCCTCCGCTGCAGCTTCATGTTGAATTCAATCTGGTCGAGCGGCACATGCCCCGGACCTTCGATCATCACCTGGACGCCCTTGCGCCAGGCACGTTCGGTGAGTTCTCCGAGAGTCGACAGTTCTGCCAGCTGAGCCAGGTCCGTCGCATCCGCCAGCCCGCCGGGACGAAGACCGTCGCCGATGCTGAATGTCACATCATGGCGTCGCAGCACATCGCAGATCTCTTCCCAATGTTCGTACATCGGGTTCTGTTTGCGATGATGAATCATCCACTTGGCGAGCATCGAGCCACCGCGGCTGACGATGCCGATCAATCGATCCCGCACATACGCCAGATGCTCCTGCAGGACTCCGGCATGAATCGTGAAATAATCCACGCCCTGGCGAGCCTGATGCTCCAGAGCATCGAGTATGATCTTCAGATCAAGGCTCTCGATGCGGCGACCGATGATCATCGCATAGATCGGCACGGTACCGATGGGTACGGTGCTGTTCCGCACGAGTGTGTCGCGGCAAAGATCCAGATCACCGCCGGTTGACAGGTCCATCACCGTATCCGCGCCCCAGCGTTCGGCCCAGCGGAGCTTTTCGACTTCTTCATCCGTGCCGGAAGAAACCGGCGAGGCTCCCATGTTGGCGTTGATCTTTGTCCGCGACGCGCGGCCGATGCACATGGGTTCGAGCTGATACTTCAGGTGCTGCTTGTTCGCCGGAATGACCATGCGGCCTGCAGCCACTTCGTCTCGGATCTGCGCAGCCGTCAAGTGTTGTTCATGTTCGGCGACGCGATGCATCTCCGGCGTGACAATGCCCAGACGCGCAAACTCCAGCTGCGTCGATGGCTCAAATCCTGCTGGAGCCTTCCATGCGTCCGCGGATTCGTAGTTCAAGTCAAAACCCGGTCGCAGCATCCAGTCCGGTGGCATGAAATCCCATGCAGTTTTCTCCGACGGCAGCGGCATTCCCGGCGTATCGGGAGAGGCGAACGTGAGCGCTCCCGCTCGCCCCGCGGCAATTTTCGGTGCACGGGCGAAACTGCCGGGTGTGGTCCCGGCGTGAGTGCTGCTGGGGTCAGACCCTTCAATCTTCGGCAGAAATCCGGTAACCCGTTCGATATGATTCAGACTCATCACTTTTTCCCTGACTGCGGCCACGAAGTGCCGACAGCAATCTGTGCAGGACACTGGACGCCTTGAATCGTAGTCGAGCCCGCACGATTTGCAACGAGTGATCCTGCGAACGAGCAGACTCACCACCTCTCTGAAAGTCTGTCAAACATCATCCATGGCTCCCTCCGTCCCTCCCGACCCACTCACTGTGGGCTACCAAAGCTGGCAGAAGCTGGCATTCATTCACTGGCGCGTCTCAGCGGAAGACTTGCAGCCGCTGATTCCGCGGGGATTGACAATCGAACAGTTCGAAGGCAGTGCATGGTTGGGTGTCGTGCCGTTTTCAATGGAACGCATTCGTCCCTGGTGGTCGCCGCCGGTTCCGGGCATCTCGTGGTTTCTGGAAACCAATGTCCGTACCTACGTCGTCGACGAACACGGCGTTTCCGGTGTCTGGTTTTTCACTCTCGATGCCAACAAAAGGCTGGCCGTTTCGGTCGCACGGACGTTTTGGCATTTGCCGTACAAACTGGCCACAATGGCATTGGAGACTTCGCAGCCGGATTCGGAATCTTTGAACAAGTCGACAGTTTCTTATACGGGCGTCCGACGGGATCTTCCTCCGGCGAATTATCAGATTCAGCTGACTCTCGATGAATCCGCCCCGCGACCTGCCGTCACGGGAACGCTTGATCATTTACTGATCGAGCGCTATCTCTTGTTCGCTCAGCGTCGAAACGGAACGCTGATGACCGGACGAGTTCATCATGCGCCCTATCAGATTCAACCGGTCGTTCAGTACGACATCACTCAGACGCTGACTGCTGCCATGGGATGCCCGATTTCTGCCGATCGTGCTCCGGATCATGTCGTTTTCTCACCCGGTGTCGACGTCCGAGTCTCACCGCTGCGCAGGCACGATTCACATGGCACCACTGCCTCATCGGCCGCCACGCGCTAGCGTCCGGTTTTCCGGGACGGTCGACGTAACCGGACCGTAGCACTTGGCCGCTGATATGCGAGGTGAGCGGGGATGGCAACGACACCATTTCGGACATGCATCATGTCGCTGTGTCACATCAAATCTTCAATTGGCACTCATCGGTGGCTTGACATAGGGGCTGACAATGCTTTACCGTACTCCCGTACTCCCGTACTCCCGTACTACAGTACTCCCGTGCTCGGCTAACTGAAGCGGAGTCTGAACTGAGCGCGGTTGATGTGTGGCGTTGACTGGTGTGTCATGGGCAAGGCCAAAAAACCAAAACAACGGAGTGCCATAACCACTCGAAGCGATGCTTCGCGTCGTGACATTGGCAAACCGTTGACGGACCGCGTGACTACACCAAAGCAATCGGTCGTTGCGGTGACCCCGAGATTCCTTCAATCGCAGGCGCGCATCTGTGGGAACCGTCTGTGGAATTTCGCGGTTGTACTGTTCGCGTGTACAACAGTTAAACGAAGGCAGAGCACGACACCCGGCCGACAGGGCCGCTGGGGCGTATGGAAGTTTTCAACTGCGGCAGCAAGTGCTTCCCTGGTGCTGGCCCTTTCCGGGGTTGGTGGGGATCCCGCTTCGGCCCAGACCGATGATCCCGATCTTGAAAACGTGGCGCAGCGCATCCGACGTGCCAACCGCGAGTACGAATCGAGTATCTCCTCATTGATGGTTGTCTCTCGGGAAACCGTGCTGCAGACGGGTGACGGATTTAACGAGGAAGAGCGCCTCGGTCTGGAATTCTGTCCGTGTCGCAGAACTTGGGCTCGTTCTGGTCGCCAGGAAGTCCTTTTCTCGGATTCCGATTTCAGCTACGAGAAGCGATGGCTAAGAGAGTGGTTCTCGTGGGATGGCAAGCGATCGACATCTGTCGATTTCTTTCGCCATGATCCGTCGCGAACACATCGGGCGACTGTCGAGGGCGTGATTCCGATGGAACTGCTGGAGAAGACCCCGTTTGCTCAGGCCCTTGGCTGGCGAATTCGAGGAGAAACCCCATTTGCACTGAAGGGAGTCACAATCGCGTCACTGGCCGAGCGGGGAAAAATCACTGATGTATCCCGTGAAACGGCGACATTCGAAATAGCGCCCGATGAGATAGTCGCGTTCGCGGCCGTCAAGTGGCGATTCCAGACGTTTACGTCGTCTGACGGAATTGAACACGAATTAGTGGCTTGGTTTGATCAAACTGTCAATTGGCTTCCGCGCGCATGGGAGATTCGTCCGATTCCTTCATCAGATACAGTTCCGCCCGCCGCAACATGGCAGTCTTACCGTGTCTGGACCGCTGAGTTTGATCGATTCCCGGATCCGCTGATTCCGGAAGGTCGCTGGTTCCCAAAGCGCGTCGTGATTCAGAATAAGCTGCGGACCTATGACGCAACTGCCGAGTCGATTACTGTCAATGATACAGTATTACCCGAAGTGTTTAAGCCGCCGCTGACGGAGGGCACAGAAATTATCTATGATCCTCGAACACGGATGGAGCTGACCACGCACGTTGGTGGAGAGGCCGGGCGGTTCTTGATGCTTGAACTTCTGAAAAAGGAGAATGAGTTTCGCGGGATATCTATCATGGATGTTCCGGAATATTCCCCGTCGCTGCCGGATTCGAATGGGCAGGCCGTTTCAGTCGTGGATGCGGCACCGGTGCGGCCTATGTCGGTTGCCACCTGGACGCTTCTTGGTGCGGGGCTAGTGTTCGCGGGAATTGTCGTGTATCGCCTCAAATGGCGGAGTTAACGAGGAAGCAATGCGGCAGACCACTGTGGTTGGGGGTCAGCAAAGGTTATGTGCGTTTTTCAGAGAGAGGACAAATCATGTACCGATTAGGTTTCACAGTGGTCCTGCTTTGCGGTGGCGCAACGTTGGGAATCACGGCGGCTTGCCATTCACCAGATCCGGCAAGCGATTGGATTGCAAATGCAGACAGCATCCGTGGCGGACAGCCGCAAGTCTATTGCGCGAAAAAGGACGACAATACGATTTCAGGCACTGGGTGCCAAGCAAGTTGCGTGTCGTACGGAGAAGGAGGTCTGTACAAGACATGTCGCACAAGTAACGAGAATGAGCGATGTTATACACATTCCTCCTTTATCGGACTCGGATGTGGCACGACTTCGATTGGATGCGGCGGAGGCATGAACGTGTATAGCGACGCGAACTGTACAAACTATGTTTTCTTTAGTGAGGAGGCTTGTTCAGCAGTGTATACAAAGGCGACTCAATACTCCGGAATTCCGGGCGTCAGTTGCGAAGGCATTTAGCCGCTCTCAGGTGGCGATTGGCGTAGTGGCGGACGATTCTGGACTTCAGGAGGTCGTGGGACATGCAATTGCGAAATCTTGTCGCAGCATTGATCCGCGACGAGCGTGGAAAAGAGTGTGCTCCGCGAGACTCGTACGATGGTCATGCAGCCATCTGCGATTTTTCGCGCCAAGTCGATCTACGGTTGTGTGAATCGGCAATGCGTCATAGTCGATTCCATCAAAACCGATCGTGCCTACTTATGCTGCTGGTAACAACGTTTGTTGTGCAATGCGGTGTTTGCCTGGATCCGTTGTTTGGCGGCCTGAAGGCTGACACCGGTATCGATTTTGCTGACGGGTTTTCCATCGATCGGCTTTGTGGTTCGCGGAGTCTGCTCGTTATACTACACCACAGTGGCCGTGATTCTGAGCTTGAGCGAATCTGCGTGCAGCTGCCGGATCATGGCAATGATGCGTCGTTCGCGGAATTGTCGCGGCTGACTGAGAGAGGCTTTGGTCTGTATACCGGGGCCGTTGACTGGCATTCGGCACCCCCGCATGATGCTCCTCCGGCGATTATCCTGATTGAGTCCCCCGGACAGCCATCGCACTATGTGGCTGTGATGTCGTGGCGAAGTGGAATTGCGGAAATCAGCGATGGCAATTACCGGCAAAGAATTCCGATTGCGGATCTGCGGCGTTTTGGCTGGACGGGGCATGCACTTCATGTCGCCGCAACGGAAGCTGAGGTTTCATCGCTCGTGCCGGCGTGGTGGAAGTCAGGCCGAGCGCAATTCATTGCATCTTCTTTTCTGCTGTTGGCGGCAGCGGTCACTTCAGCATTTCACGAAAGAAAATCAGACGCTGCGCTGAAGTGCTGGGGATCACTCGATTGGGGGCTGTCTGATGAAGCGAACTCAACCAGCGAAGGAGAAGTCTGCGGACGGCGGATTCCCAAACAGCCAGTGCCTGCGGTCCTGCAGATACCCGGCATCGTCAGTGCGGGCGTTTACAGTAACAGAGTTGCTGACTGTTATGGCAATCATTTCGATCCTGTTGTCATTGCTTCTGCCGGCCGTGCAATCGGCCCGCGAGTCGGCTCGTGCGGTCGAGTGTGCCAATCGACTCAGGCAATTGGGAATCGCCCTGCACGCGGCTGAAGCATCCCGTGGGGCGTTCCCGCCGTACCGCGTTCTGTCGCCGCGCAACGACAGACTTCTGGGGCGCAACCGCCAGATTCCGGTCTCGTCGCAGTACTTTCTGCTGCCACATCTGGAATTGTCCCTCCTTTACAATCAAATCGTCATTGATGATGCTGGCTGGTCAGGCAGTGATCCGCCGATCACTGCAGCGGAGGTTTCGATGCTGGCGTCCGGGCACGCTGTGTTCACATGTCCCGCAGACAGCCAAAACCATTCCGGAGTGAACTATCTGCATTGCAATGGCACTTCCAGCCTTGGCGAAGCAACTCCGGATTTCCCGCCGCCGAACACAGTCCTGCCCGGTGTCGCCATCGGGGTTCGCGCCGCAAGGATCACCGACGGCCTGTCATGTACTGTCGCGTTTTCGGAACGACTTGTTGGGGATCATGACCCGAAGCGTTACACGGCGAGTCGTGATTTTGCGGCCATTGAATCAACCATTGCGCCAGGTGCACTTGCCATTCTTCCGGATACGATTTCGATGTTGTGTCGAACCCGAGTAGGTCCGAACGCACCTCATTTTTCGTTTAATGGGGATGGCTGGCTGTTCCGGCGACTCGGTACGTCGATGTATAATCATACCTTGCCGCCAAATTCACGGATTCCGGACTGTGGGTATGGCATGATGACTGGAGCTTACGCCGCCCGCAGCTTACATCGTGGGGGTGTCTTCGCCCTGTACTCCGATGGAGCAACGAAGTTTGAGTCCGAGTCGATTGATTTGACTGTCTGGAGGGCGCTCGGCACTTTCTCCGACGGGCGCATCACCACTTTCTGACGCACAATGACGTTCAGACAACCGGGATATGGGGACTCAATATGCCTCGAGTATCAACTCTGACGTTTTTCTGTCTTCTGTGCTTATTCGGCTGCGGCAAGGCACCCAGCGAAACCCCTGCATTATCGCGCGGAGGCGAGATTGTTGTAGAACCACGAGAAATCGTCCTCGCGTATTCGCGTGAACTCCCAATCCGCGAATTCATGGTCGAGCTGCAGAATGTCGGAGGGGAATCGGTCAAACTGCTTCGTGCCAGCAGTTCGTGTAGTTGCACTGAAGTCATCGTTCCAGAAACGAAGTTGCTCGCGCCGGGTGAGACGTCCACTGTCAGCTTGAGAGTCGATCAGCAGGCGTACGGCGATCTTGATGTCGTCGTTGAATTTGAATGTGACTCGGTTGCACATCCGCGCGCTCGGTGCATTGTGAGGCTGCGGGGAATGGAAGAGTCCATACCAAGGATTGGCTACCAGACGGAGTCGCTGGATTTAACGAGCATGCACGCCGGGGAATCCGTCCAATCGGAAATAGAACTGAGAACTGTAGAAGCGGTTGGAAGTCCATATTGGATCAACTCGCTGGTTTCCAGTTCCGATGCTGTCTCCGCTGTCTTACAAGGACCCATCGAAGAAGTCCCATATACAACCACTAGCGTCAATCGGAAATATCGCTTCATTCTCGAAGGGCGGGTCCTGGATCATACGCCGCTTAACGTCACTTTGACTCCATTATGCAATGCAGGTGGAGCCCCGGATTCACGCCACCGCACAACATATTACTTGGCGCTGTTTGAACCAATTGGTGTATTGCCAAGTGAGATTGAGGTCGGAGCGATCGCCAACGCCAAAGAGTTGTCCTTGACGTGTGTGGGCAGAGATAACGAGGAGTTCTTGGTTACTGCAGTCGAATTAGTGACAGGCGAGGAGCGCACGGCACTTGCGTTCTCCGGAGGTAAGACGCATGGGCTTCATCATCGCGTTACTCTGCGATTCCCATCCGATGTTGAATTTTTGCGCGGCGACAAAGCGATCAAGCTTGCCGTTCGGACCACGCACACGCAATGTCCGCAGTTGTATGTCCCTGTTGGCGGGCGCTAAGTTTGGAACACGGCAGTCCAGATTTCACAACAGCATTTGGCGTGGATTTGCCTTGCCGACATGATTTTGCGCCGCTGATAGCTGCGACGTACGGGCCTTGTGGTGTCCATATGCGAGTCTGTCCGGCGCCTTCGGCTGTGCGTTAAGCTGAGCTAAAACAGTTCCGCCACCGGTAGTCCTCCATCGACCACAAATCTCGGTCGGCCCTGATGGTCAGTGTACTGAGTGTCCAGCGGCACGTCGAAATAGCGGAAGATCGTGGCGGCGAGGTCGGCAGGCGTGACGGGGCGTTCTTTGATGGTGCCGCCGTCGGATTCGGTGGCACCAATCACCTGACCGTGATTCAGGCCGCCACCGGCGAGACACATGGACATCACCTCGGGCCAATGGTTTCGGCCGTCGGTGCTGTCCTGAGTTCCCATCATCGGCGTCCTTCCGAATTCGCCCATTGCGATGATCAGCACTTTGTCCAGCAGACCCCGCTCCTCCAGATCGCTCACCAACGTGGTGATCAGGTGATCGAACAGTGGCAGCAGTGGTCCGAGCCCTTTGCTGATTCCTCCATACGGCGGAATATTGTCGCCGTGCGTGTCCCAGGTTCCGGACGCTGAGTGATAACTCAGATCGAGCGTCACGAACGTCGTTCCCGCTTCGACAAGCCGCCGGGCGATGAGCGCCTGCTGACACCAGAGATGCTTGCCGTACCGATCTCGTACTGCAGGATCTTCCTGAGCGAGGTCGAAGGCGTTGCGAGCTCGTTCACCCAGCAACAGATCAACTGCCTGCTGCTGATACGCATTGAGTGCCGCCATTGACCCGTCCTGGTCGAGTCCCGCTTTCATCACATCAAACTGCTGCAGCAGACTCAGCCGTTCATGCAGTCGGGAGGAATTGAGACCGCTCGGCATCTGAAAAAGATCGCCGCCGGTGATGGCACCCGTGTCGATTCCAACGTTGCTGTACACCGGCAGCGTCGTCGCCGTGTTGCAGAGGAACGGGTCGTACTGCTTACCGAGATATCCCGCGAAGGCGAGGTGTGACCTTGATTTCATGAACGCGGCGAACGGAGGCATGGCCGGATGATTGGCTCCATGATGCTTGGCCACGAGCGACGCCAGCGACGGATATTGAACGGCCTCCGGATTGACTCGCGGTTCTGCCGTCAGGTTGGCCGTCTGAAACACCGTGTTGGGTTCATGGTTACTGTGACGCGCATCCACGGAGCGGATGATCGTGAACTTATCGAGCATCGCCGCTTGTTTCGGCAGGTGCTCACAAATGACAACACCCGGCAGCTTTGTCTGAGTCACCCCGAACGGGCCTCGGTTGATCCATGGACGATCCGGCTTGCTGTCCCATGTGTCGATGTGACTCGGACCGCCGGCCATCCACAACAGGATGACACTCTTCCCGGTCGTCATCGAACGTCGGCTTGTTGTCGCGTCCGACTGAGCCTGCAGCAGCCCCGGCAGCGACAACCCGGCCAGTCCCGCCATGCTGGCTTTCAGCATCGATCGTCGTGTGTCGAGACACACTCCTTCGCGAGTCCGTCCGAAGAAATTCCCGAACGAGTGCCCGGAATGCTGCGGCACTGGACAGGCAGGGTGTGACTCAGACGTTGACAACATCAGTTTTCTCCGGGGGAGGGACATACGAGTCGGAGAAGGCGGGCGGAAGTGGACAGCTTATCGAGTGAATTACCCCGGAACAAGAGGCTGCCGCGGGACAGCGAACTCAGGACTGCTCGGTCGCATCGGACGCTATGAAGCGGGATGCAGCGGCGGATGACATGCAATCCTTTGAACAAGGCGTCACACCGTTCGAATCAAGAGCACAACAACTCTGGGACACGACGCCGGTGCCAGCACCGTCATCACGTTAAACGCCATGTCTCTCTCGATGTGACTCAGGCCCGGAGGGCCGGTACATCGTCAGCCGGTGGTGTAAGCCACCGGTATGATTCACCACACAACCAAAGGCCTGAAGGGCCGACACATCGTCAGTCTGTGACGTGAGCCACTGGCACAATGCGAATATCAATGGAGACTGCTCATGGTCACAGCAAAGTGGATCATGGACGTCGCAAGAGCATCGCTGACACCGGCTCCCAGATCATCATCATTGGGATATTGCCTGAAAACGGCAACGATCCAGCAAGCCATGGGCGATTTCATTCCGATTTTTCGGATCCTGAATGGCGATTTCCCTTGTGGGCTCATCACGCAGAGCGTGAGAGCAACGTTGACTTCATTCCGTCGGAGGCGATCCCGGCGCACCCGGTGCTCCGGGCTGACCAGGAAAACCGCGAGCACCAGGAGGCGCACCAGGAGGCGCACCAGGAGGACCGAATCCGGGCCCGCCCGGACCTCCGCCTGCACCCATGGCCGGCATCAGCAGTTGGGGATTCTCCATCAGGACCTGTACCAGCTGACTGGGGACACTGAGAGAAACCGTCACGACCGACTCCGCGGCGGAAGCAGAAAGTCCGTTGACGATTCGACCGACGGACGGCTGTAACTGCATTGGCACACTGTTCTGCAACATCAGTGGATACATCTGCTTCGCCAGCAACAGGCCTTCCGCGAGCGCTTTGTTTGCATCATCTGCTGCGGCGGGCTCGTTCAGTTTCAGACTAATTTTCAGTCCGAGGTCATTTCCGCATTCCATCACGATGCTGACGCCTTCGATCTTGCCCTTGATGGCTTCCACGATGGCAATGACAGGCGGTGGACTCTGTTCAGGTGGCGTCGGAATACTGCCACTCATTGCCGCCAGCAACGGGCTCGAAAAGACCTGAACGTAGTGGCTGGATCGCGAGACAAACCCAAACTCCTCGCGAGTCGGCTCACCGGCACCTCTTGTAATCAGGGCCTTAATACCAGGCTCGCTGGCGAACACGAATGTCCGTGCATCCACAGCATGCACGGCCATGACCGGAGTGTTCGGGTCCGGATTCTGAAGGACGTGATAGGTCTTACCTGCATGAGTCGCCTCGACGCCTCTGCTGCCCTGCTGAATCAGCGCTGTCACATCGACTTCACGATTGGCTCGAATCACGATGACCATGTTCTCGCCGCCCATCAGTTGCTGAGACATTTTGGCAGGGTCCGGGGGTGCTCCGCCGGATGATGCCTGCAGAATTACGGGCGTCAGAGTGGCCATCAGATTTGACATTCCGACGGTGACCGAATCGATGTCCGCCGGAACGAAGCCGAATTGCGCGGACATCTGTGCCATGCCCTGCTGAAACTGAGGCATTTCCGTCAGGGGTTTGACGAATCCGCTGCTCAGCATGTCGGCCGGGCGCATGTACATCAGGTATTCCGTCAGTGGCGGGAGGTACGACATATCAATTGGACCGGCCGAGACACTGGACGTCGCTGCTGCACCGACAGTTGAACGGCTGCCGCCGGACGGTCTGGCTCCAGCGCCAAGAAAGGGGTTCGATGCAGCGCCAGCGGCGTCGGTCGTCACCGGCTCGGTCGCAGCGTCGGCCGGCACGGCAGGGTTCACAGCATCAGGCACCAGTGTCGTGCCTGGCTGAGCTGGTTCAGCACTCGCGACGAGTTCCTCCGCCTTCAGAGCCAGGGCGGCAAGTTCTTCTTTGAGTTGATTATCCGCCGCAATCTCTGCCGCGGCTTCTAACCGACGGGCTTCCGTTTCCGCCGCTCGCCGACTGGCCACCGCCGCCTCTGAGGATTTCGTTTCGGCAAGGACTTCGCCGTCAGACATCGCCGCCAGCCGCTGAACCTCACGCTGATTCATCTGACGAGACAGCGTTCGTTCGCCGACAGCGACCGACGTTTCGACTTCGATCATCCGGCGGATGTCACCCTGAACATTCGCCAGAGCCAGGTTCACGAGCTGCACATCGTTCGGAGTCTTTTCATGAGCCAGACCGTCGCTGAAGGCAGCTTTGGCCGCCTCCACGTCACCGGATTCTGCGAGAACAACACCTCGCATGTAGAAGAACCTTGGATCAGTCCCGTCCACGATAATGGAATTCAGTTTTGCCAGGGCAGTTGCGGAATCTCCCTGCACTCTGGCATCCAGTGCTTCCCGATACGTCACAAATCGCCGGGCTGCTTCTTTGTCAGCTTTCAAATCGATGCGGGCATTCACCCGGAATCTCTCGATCCGCGCTCGCAATGGTCCCTGAGTCGTTTCCAGTGCTCGATTGACGACCCTCGCCGTACTGGTTTCTGCTTCGAGTTTTGCTGCCATGGCAAAATCCGCATCGCCGTTGCCGCGGAGCTGTTCATCAAGGATTCCGCGGTAGTAATAGGTCCGCGGATCGTCCGAACCAGAATCAATGATCGACGACAATTGGTCCCGGGCGGCCGGCAGATCGCGGGATTGCCACAAACTGATCGCTCCGCTGAGAAGTTCCTCCGGCGATGGCTCTGCAGCCACGGCCGTCACAGAACAACACGTCAGAACCAATAAAGCAACGTTGAACAACCGTGTTTCGCGAACTCTCATTTCAGGACTCCCGATCGATGCGGATTCAGTTGACCCTTCCATCAGAACGGCCAACATTGCACAGCATAACCGACGATCTGACAATCCGACGTCAGTGTTTCTGCCGAAATCAATTCGCCGGGCAGAGTCGCCGGATGCCCTTCCGCACACCGCGGGCGAGCCTGAAAGGTGGTGAAACTGACAAATGTTCTCCATTCCCCGCCTGTAATGCCATTGGGCGAGAGGAATCCGGTTTTGCAGGTTCATTTAGCTTCTCAGAGTTGCCCCGTCTGGTAATACTTCCGGCTCGCGCAGGCGATCGTGTTCGTTGGTTCCGTATTGAATTCGCTCAGCAGAGGACATTCGACAATGGGTCTGGGGAAGGCCACTGACGTCCAGGTCAGGGAAGTCAAGGTTTCGTTTGAGCCGGTACAGTTTCGAGCTCCACTTAAGTTCGGAGGGCGGATTGTCAGTTCCACGTTTCTGATCAACGCCGAAGTAACCGTCGAAACTCACAGTGGAAAGCACGCGACCGGGCACGGCAGTATGCCGGTCGGGAATGTCTGGGCGTGGCCGTCTGCCACCGTCGAACCGGCTCAGACAGAAAAAGCGATGATGGCCTACGCCGAAGAAGTCGTCGAGCTGTTCAATACCTATCCCGGCTATGGGCATCCTCTGGAGATTGAGTTCGAAGTTTCATCCGAGTACGATCATCAGGCGCATCGCGTCCCGGAGTCGCTGGGAATCAAGGAGCCGATTCCGCCTCTGGCTCAGCTGGTGGCTGCCAGCCCTGTGGATGCGGCTCTGCACGACGCCTATGGCCGCATGTTGAGGATGAACAGCTTCAACACGCTGTCGAAAGAGTTCTGCAATACGGATCTGAGCGAGTTCCTCGATGATCAGTTTGCCGGCGAATACCTCGACCGATACACCCTGCGTGAGCCGGTGCCTTCATTGCCCCTGTATCACCTGATTGGCGCACTGGACCCGCTGACGGAAGCCGAGGTGACGGCTCGTCCAAACGATAAGCTGCCGGTGACTTTGGGTGAATGGATCAAAGCGGACTCGCTGACGCATTTGAAGATCAAACTGGCGGGCGATCAGATCGAGTGGGACGTCGCGCGGGTGCTGTCAATCGACAAAGTGGTCGGAGAAGCACAGGCGGCCCGCGGTTGCTCTCAGTGGTTTTACTCCTGCGATTTCAACGAGAAGTGTGAGTCGGCTGATTATGTGATCGATTTCCTGAAGCAGATCCAAAAGAAGTCCAAAGCCGTATTCGATCGGATTCAGTACATCGAGCAGCCGACCAGTCGCGACCTTGATGCCGCGAACGCACCGAAAATGCACGATGTGGCTGCGATGAAACCGGTGGTGATTGACGAAGCATTGATATCGTACGAATCCCTGCTTCAGGCACGCGAACTGGGATATTCAGGCATCGCACTCAAAGCCTGCAAGGGTCAGTCGGAATCTCTGCTGATGGCCGCGGCCGCTCAGAAGTTCGGGATGTTCCTGTGTGTCCAGGACCTGACGTGTCCGGGCGCGTCGTATCTGCATTCGTGCAGTCTGGCTGCCAGGATTCCAGGCGTTGCGGCGATCGAGGGCAACGCGCGTCAGTACTGCCCGTCCGCGAATCAGAAATGGGCCAGAAAGCTGCCGACTGCCTTCACCGTCAGAGACGGCACGATTGATACAAGCCGCCTGGCCGGACCGGGGCTCGGGTTCCAGTAGCTGGACAGCGAGCGCACGGGACGGTTCATTCGGCCGCGGGATGTAGCGAACCTGCCCGTCACAGCGGGAGTTTTGCGGAACCCTTCACTTTCGGTGCTCTCATATCTGGAGTTCGCTTTTCCGGCAGCGTTACGATAGCCGATTGCAACGATGAGGTTTTCGGCCCTTTCTTTTCGGCGGAATCAGGACTATGGCTTTTCTGCTTCGTACGACCGCCTTGATTGCTGTCCTTGGTTCGACTCAATTTCTGAACGCACAGGACCCAGCCACCCCGGCTGAAGCGCCTGTCGCCGCATCTGACGCACCGGCGGAAAATACAGAAGGCCAGACGATCTACAGTGTGCCCTCCCTGAAACAAATCTGGGAGGCTCAGGCCGTGCTGAACGTCAAACGGGACAAAGTGGCGCACTTTTCGAATGACGAAGATGTCATCTTTGTCCAGTCTGTCAGCGGCAACGTGACAGCACTCAATGCTGAAAGCGGTCGGGCCTTCTGGTCGGCTCAGGTGGGAAATGCTGATGAGGTCGGACTGGCGGCCGCGTCGGACAGCCGCACCGTGGTCATTGTGGCGGGCCCGTCGATTTACGGATACGAAAAATTTACCGGCCGAAAACTGTTTGGCTACCGATTGCCGGATCAGCCCACCGCCGGTCCGGTCCTGGCCAACGGTTCGGTCCTGGTCCCCGTCGGTAACGGCTCGCTCTGTTCTTATCATCTGCAGGACCTGAACTATCTCGGACGATTGAACGCTTTGCCCCGGGGCGTTGCGAAGGCAATTGACTGGCGATTCACTTGCGGCGAGATGATTCATGTGGCACCGGTTGCCGGACGAGATCGCGTTGCCGTTGCGACAGAAGTCGGCAACATCCACGCCATCAGTCTCCTGGAGGCTGAAAAGGGCCGGGCGAAGTTTCAGTTTCTGATGGAGAGCCGCGCGACCGCACCGTTGACACTGGTGACGAGGGATGACAAGGAGTATCTGCTCTCGATGTCAGCGGAGAATCGACTGTTCTGCATTGAGCTGCAGACCAACGGTCTGATGAAATGGACCGCTCAGCTCAGCCGCCCGGTCACTCAGCCGGTCATTGCAATTGGACAGGACGTATTCGTACTGTCCGAAGACGGTGATCTGGCGAAATACAGCCTCGCCACGGGTTTGCCGTCCGAAGTGTCTTCCGGAGTTGCCGCAATCGTCAGCGAGAGCGTCAGCGTCACGGAGAGACTGCCGGCCTTTGGAGCAGTTATCGATGTCAGGGCTGAAGGGACGCTCGCATTCAGTCCGTTCGCAGTCACCAACCGGTCAACCGGTCAGTCGGTGAAAGCCGTTGCATTCGATCTGTCAAACCCGCGTCTCAATCTTTCGTTCGCGGTCAACGAACTGAATGCTCCGGTGATCCGACTTGTCGGAGACAGCGCTGAACAAACCGGAGTGAAATCATTCACGCTGAGCGAAGATCGCAAGATTCTGACGATCACGTTCGGTGACTTCGCACCGGAAGAGACGTTGCAGTTTCATGCTGATCTGGAACATTCACAAATACCCTCCTGGAGAATCTCCGCAGACGAACTGCTCGGGGCGTCGGTGGAGGCGTATATCTCACCGACTCCCGCTCCGGGCAGCCCTCGTCCTGCCAGCGGGAGTGATGCCGTTCCGCCGCGGAAGATCATCGGACGATTTTCGGATACCTCGCAACCATGGGAGGTCCATGGTGTGAAGACCCTGGCCGCAGTGTCGAAGAATGCGGTCTACTTTGTGGATCGTGAAGACCGGCTTGTCGGGGTGAATCGGCAGTCGAGTCAGCCGTTGACGTCGATGCCAATTCAGGACTACGCATTGCATTTGAGTAACAACCTCACCGATCGGATCTGCCTGAGCACGACTACGGGCCGAGTCGCGTGTTTCACTGAAGCCAGGATCGAACTCGGAACCCTGCCGATGCCGACTCCGGGAGGCTTTGCATGGCTGCTGTTTCCAAAGACCGAACTGGCGACGGATTTCGCGACCTTCCATCAGAATCCTGGTCGGCGACCGATCATGCCGGATGTCCCGAAGACTGATCCGGCGGCGGAAGGCGATGGTGCTGCCGCTCCGTGACGTTTCAACGTGGCATAATGCTGCCCAACTCCATTGTCCGCGTGACATGCGAAGAGGTGCTGGATGGCAACATCGCAGGCTTCGCAGATTCAATAACAAAGGCGGCATAACCTCTCGTGCAGAATGCAACCACTCCCCGGCGTGCCCTCGTCAGTGTCAGCGACAAAACCGGTCTCGAATCGTTTGTCAGAGGGCTGACCACACTGGGCTTTGAGATCCTGTCGACGGGCGGAACTCGCAAGTTTCTGGAACAGGCGGGCATCCCGGTCATGGATGTCACGAGCTACACGGGCTTCCCCGAAATCATGGATGGTCGCGTCAAGACTCTGCATCCTAAAGTCCATGGAGCAATTCTCGGTCGGCCGACTCTGGCATCCGACGCGGCAGCAATCGCGGCTCACGGAATTGTTCCGTTTCAGCTCGTGGTCGTGAATCTCTATCCGTTTCAGCAGACTGTGGCCAAACCGGATGTCTCGTTTGATGAAGCCGTCGAGAACATCGATATCGGTGGCCCGTCGATGGTCCGGTCTGCGGCCAAGAACCACGCACATGTGTCCATCGTGACTCAGCCTTCACAGTACCACAACGTGCTGCAGCGGCTGCAGGAAAACTCGCTGGATGAACCCTTTCGCCGCAGCCTGGCAGCCGCTGCGTTTGAGTTGACCGCCGCGTACGACCGCTCGATCAGCGACTACATGGCCAACGTCATTGCCGCGGAGTCGGGATCGACCAGCTCGTTCGGGGCGCGC